>JABAHS010129712.1_pt1 | contig 57088 bp, 63 predicted proteins | sample 7062111 | NCBI WGS metagenome assembly JABAHS01 (sample SAMN14534600, study PRJNA622989) | marine sediment metagenome | biome: marine biome [ENVO:00000428]; feature: marine pelagic biome [ENVO:01000023]; material: deep marine sediment [ENVO:00002113]; isolation source: pool of 4 deep marine... | reverse complement strand
GGGCTAGAGCTGGACAGACGCATGAGAGCACGCTGGCAGCAGCATGGCCACATCGTGCGCCACCGGGGCCACAAACCTAAACAACCAGTCTCAGAAGAAGAGACACAATTCGAGCAGAAACAACTGCTCTAATCAGACAATGCGGAAACAGCTACTATCTTGGAGAGCCTATGAGAACCTACATCGACATGCACGACTTCTTTTGCGGCTGCGGAGGCAGCTCAAGCGGCGCCAAAAACGCAGGCGTAGAGGTCAGCCAAGCCACCAATCACTGGTGGCTAGCCATCGAGTCACACTCTGCCAACTTCAAAGACACCAACCACGACTGCAGCGACGTCTACGATGTCCATCCAAGCAAATATGCTAGCACAGTAGCCGCCTGGTTCAGCCCTGAGTGCCCACACCACTCGAACGCAGCCGGGCGCAAACGGGCTCAAGCACAACGCAGCTTTTGGGATGATCACAGTGACCCAGGGACCCGTAGTAGATGCACCATGCAACAAGTCTGCCGGTTTGTCGCATATCATCAGTACAAGTTCTTCATTGTGGAAAACGTGCCAGAGGCCCGACACTGGAGACACTTCAAAACATGGTGGAAAGAGCTGATCGGCTACGGCTACAAGGGCAAGGCCCTCTTCCTCAACAGCCGATTCCACAATGCGCCACAATCACGCGACCGTATGTACTGCTGCTTCTGGCGTGAGAGTCTACCGGATCCGGATCTCGAGTTCTGTCCCCCTGCCTTCTGCCACAACTGCGAGAAAGAGATCAGCGCGGTTCAGGTGTTTAAGAGCCCTACCAAGAGATGGGGACGGTATGGAAAGCGGCGCCAATACCTGTATTCCTGCCCTAGCTGCGGGGAAAACGTAAAGCCATACAGCGTGCCGGCACTGACAGTCATTGATTGGTCAGACCCCGGCACAAAGATCGGCGAGCGTACACGTCCTCTGGCAGAGAAAACAATGGCCAGGATTCAACGAGGCATCGACAAGTACGGCCGCTATGCACTCGTCATCGATCTAGCCTATGGGTTCCGAGCCAAGCCGGTCGACGAGCCGCTGACAACCCAAACGACCAAGCAGGACAAGAGCCTGATACAGCCTGCTCCATTCGTGTTCACAAACAACTGGAGAAACGCCGCGCGCCCAGTCAGCAAGCCGCTACCGACACAGACAACAGCGCAGACACAGGCGCTATCTATCCCACCAGCGTTCGTGGCCACACTGAGACAGAACGCGCAGATGCGCAGCCCCGCGCAGCCCCTGTCAACGATCACCGCGGGCGGCAACAATCTTGGGGTAGCAATGATCACACCACTGAGAGCCGATGTAACCCCCTACCCCATCGATCGACCGCTATCCACAATAGTAGCCTCGGGACCCACGCAAGCAGTGATCCGCTTCGGGCGACAGCCTTTCCTGGTGAACTACTATGGCGAGGGCGACGCCAGCGCTGTCACCGATCCACTACCTACACTTGCGACCAGACTGCACCAAGCTATTGTACAGGGGGATGTGCCTGACATTGAGGACTGGCATTTCAGGATGCTGAGCCCACACGAGATCAAGCTTGGGATGGGATTCGACCCTGACTACATCATCAAAGGCACCAAGAAACAGAAGGTCCGCCAGGCCGGCAATGCTGTACACCCCGAAACCGCAGAGCATATCATCGCCAGAATGGCGGCAATCGTATGATCACAGTATACCATCTCAGCGAGGCAGACCAGGCTGTGCTGGACCTGCTCGAACACAAATTTAGCCTTGAGGCACACCACTATGCCGCGCAATTCGACGAGCGAGAGAATCCACCGACACCCTATTGGGTCATCAAAGCGATACTAGAGCACTGCAGTGGGGACGTCAGCAAGGCCCTGGACTATCTCAAAGGAACCTCATGGGGATTCAACCTCGGCAATTGGGGCATGAGCTGGCCCAATGGCAGGTGGATCGACGCAATGGGCAACGCACCCACCAACGACATCTACATCAAAGACCACGAGTGGAACCCGCTGTATCGCATCACATGGCGTGCCGTCTTTGAGTTCGTCGCCGGCATGCCCACACAAGGAAGGCTATTCTGATGACCACAACTATCCTGCTACAAGTCGAAGAGAGTATGCTCGATATCGTCAAGCGCCTCGAGCGCCCTATCTTCAGTGGAAAACTCGGCAAAACGCTCAATATAAAGATTGAGCACTGGGGCATTGTCCCGCTCGCTGCCTATGAGCTTTGCGACGTCTATCCCTCTCCGCACCCACTGCCAAAACTGGATGGAAAGCTCGTAGTAGATGTCAAGCCACACGGAGAGTATGATCCCTGGGCACAAGCCACAGGCAACGAGACATTCACCGTCACACTCGAGGACGGCACTGAGGAAACCATCATCCTAGACGACGAACGTCTGGACGACCCCGACGAGGTCCTGCTGATTTGGGACATACGATTTGACGAGTTCGAGGACAAATGAACATGCACATCGCACTGATCGCCTGCAGCAAACGCAAACTTGACCATCCAGCTCTCGCGCGAGAGCTCTACCAGGGCACCCTGTTCAAGTACAGCCTGCGCTATGCCGAGCAGATCGTCAAACCCAACCGCATCTTTATCCTGTCGGCCAAGTACNNTTCAAGTACAGCCTCCAGTACGCCGAGCGGATCGTCAAGCCCGACCGCATCTTTATCCTGTCGGCCAAGTACCACGCCGTGGGCCCGGACGAGTGGATCGAGCCATACGACATGACCCTCAACACGATGAGCGCCAGGGAGCGGCGAACCTGGGGCTACCAGGTACAGCACAAACTCTGGTTCCTGCACGGAGTAGAGTATCACAACCTCTGGACGGTCCTCGCCGGGAAAACCTACCGCGAGGGGCTCTACTGGCTTGGCCCACCGGCCACAGTCTACGCCCCCCTATCCAGGGTCGGCGGCATCGGCAAGCAAATCGCATGGCTACAGCACCAGCTCGGGGCAGTCACGCCAAAAAAACGTGTCCCCTGCGAAGTCTACAGCCGCGTGGTCGGCTACGTGCGGCCGGTTGAACACTGGCCAGCAGGCAAACAACAGGAGTTTGTCGACAGACAGACCTATGAAGTGGAGACAGCGAAATGGGATGGAACTCACTAGCCGTTAGCAACCCTGAACAGCTTCCTGTCTGCTGTCAGGACTGTCTCAGACTCTACGGCCCTTACTCAGAAGATTTCTTACAGACAGGCCAAAACCTATACGACTGCTTGATCGGCATCTTTATACCGACAAAGAAACAGACTTGTAAAAGGCAGAAACCAAAATGCACCCCTCAGCAGCAATAGCCGGTCTGGACACCAGCGGTCTGCGCGCCATGTGCGGTGTCGCCGGCGAGATCAAAACCAAACAACAAGCCTGCTTTGGGGTGGCCGGCATCGACCACGCTGGTAAGACCCAGGCCGTAGAGCGCGCCTGCTTTGGCGTCTCTGGCATCAAGGACAGCAGCACGCTCCGGGCCAGCCACGGGATCGCCGGCAACCTCGGGAGCACGATCCGCCAGGACCTGCCCGACATGCTCAAGCGATCCCCCACTGCCTCACGCGAACGCCTCGGGGATAGAGCAGCTCGGGACGGCTGGAGACACGGTGTCTACTTTGCCGACTANNCAACGGACGAGGGGAGCGCCTGCGCTGGCGCCGCGGCCGGGAGCCTATCTTTGGCACGCGCCGGTCCCTGCCCCTCTTTCTGGACAGCACAGCCTACCGGCGATTCACAGGCACCGCACCCAGGTGGACATCCTTTGACAGCTACCTGCAGGCAATCGAACTGATCCAGCCACAGGGCTACGCAGCCTACGACGTCATCGGCGATCAAGCCGAGAGCGTGCGCTACTACAATGCTATGTGCGCTATGGGGTACGGGCCTGACAACGGATGTTTCCCTGTCTACCACGTGCGCCCCAAATGGAACGACCGGCTGTCAATGAACTTAAACGCTTGGCGTAATATTCACCCCGCAGCCCGCACAGCCGTGGCCAACGCCCGAGCCGCAGCTCAGGACCCTGCGATGCGCTACTATGCCGACCAGTCCAGGCTAATAGGCCTCGGGGGAATGGTACGAGGACCCTGCCCTCGCGACGTCCGACACTACTACATCGCAGAGCTCTGCCGGCAGTTCCCCGACCACCAGTTTTGGGGCCTCGGCCAGGCCAACTTTAAGGTGATCAACGGGCTTGGGGCTATGGGCCTGCTCAATCGCGTATGGACAGACGGCACCTGGTGGATACTGGACGCAGCCTGTGAGCGGTTCGCCGTAGTAATGAACGGCGAGATCAAAATGCACAGCCTAGAAGGTATCGCAGCTAGTTTCTTCACAATTACGGAGTGCATGGCCGCAAACCTGCGCAGCCTGCTCTCTGCCTATGCCGGGCTGTGGGAGTGGCCACCCCCGGATCCCCTGCCGCTAGACCAGAACGACCCCGACGAGGTACAGGACCTGTACGGCCGCTTCCAGCAGGCCAAGCTGGACCTCTTTGGGGACACAGAGGTACGTGTCTGCGGAAACGTGCCGGTACGAGTGAGGAGCACAGCATGAGCGCCCCCTTTCGTGTCCTCTCCTGGGGATGTGGCCTACAGTCCACGCTACTAGGCGAGTTGTCCGCCCGCGGTGAGCTGCCCCACCTGGACCTGATCATCACCGCTGATACAGGCTGGGAGCGGCCAGCCACCTACGAGGCCCGCGACTTCTATACCGCCCGATGGCGCGAGATGGGCATGCAGGTCGAGATCATCAGCGTGGGCAACATCCAAGAGATCGGCATGCAAGAGCATATCCACATCCCCATGTGGACATCGGACGGTGGGCCGCTGCGCCGGCAGTGCACTAGGTTCTTCAAGATTCGCCCGGTGAAGCGGCGCATCCGCGAGCTGCTCGGCTACGACCGAAGCAAGCCGCCGCATCCCCCGCCCGGATCCGTTGAACTCTGGATGGGGATCACACTAGATGAGTGGACCAGAGCCAAGCCTTCCCAAGTAGCATTCATCACCCATCGCTGGCCACTGCTTGAGCTACGAATGAGCCGCACAGCCTGCCTCGACAAGTTCGACGAGCTGGGCCTGCCGGCGCCACCAAAGAGCGCCTGTGTTTGCTGCCCTTACCGGCGCGCAAGCGAGTGGATCGACATACGAGAGACAGAACCCGAAGAGTGGGCCAAGGCCCTCGAGTTCGACGAGCACAACCGCAACAACCCCCTGGCAGAGCGAGATAGCCACGGACACGGCAGCACAGCAGACGCTCTCTATCTGTGGCGCGAGTGTGTGCCCCTGGTAGAGGCAGACCTAGAGTTTGAAGCTGCCAAGGAGAAACGAGTCAACGCCGTACAGATGCCCCTCTTTGCCTGCGAAAGCGGGTTCTGCGGGACATAGGAGCAACGAATGATAGACGCAAATCACCTAGAGCAAAAGCAAAAGGCTATCAAGTTCTGGATGCGCGGCGAGCACACAATGCACTATGTCCATGCTGTCTGCTGCGTGTGCGGACGCTGGTTTATCGGTCCAGAACACCCCGAGGCCCACCACGGCATTATCCCCCGCAACCGCGGCAAGACCATCAACGAGTGGTGGAACCTTTTCCCGACCTGCCGGTACTGCCATACCAACGTGCTGCACACCAAGACAGGAACAGAGGCAGTCCTCAATAAGCTCTACCTCAAGATCGTCCTGTTTGTATTGAAGGACGCTACGCTGCCACTATCGGCCGGAAAAGACTGGATCAATGAGCAGATCGATCGGTTGATCAGTGAAGAAAAACTTGTTACAAGGCCAAAACCTCATGTGTGAACTTGACAAGAATCACTTTATCGTGATATAATGGGCAAAACACAGAAAGGAGGTATCATGAGCGGCAGCACGCCAGTATCAAGAGGCTTCTATTACACAATAGAGGCCTCGGGCATCCTCAGCCAGGTTATGGGCGTTTCGATCCCCCGTTCTACGATCACAACAAACATCAAGCCCCCGGATGATTATCCGCGGGAGAAAAATCGAACTGGGGACCTAGTTGCTACTTGGCCAGAGCCACCAGCGGAAATGCCAGAACCCTACCATGCTCGCGTATGGGAGATTGACCGGCATGCGTTTGAAAGATTCGTCCAAGACTTTATAACGCACAAACGACCACGCCGAGCAGCGAACACTCTAACAATCGCAGAAGCAGCAGATAGATTAGACCTGCCTCGCATGCAGATGCGTGAGTTCGTCTACCAAGGCCGGGTGCCATCAGTCAAGGTGGGAGAATGGAGATTCATCACCGAGGAAACAATGAAAGACATCGCCTGGAAGGGGGTGAGAGCACTAACTGAGGCGACTAAACAAGCCGACAAAGAAGAATAACCAGCAAAGCCAACTAACAGCCAGCTCTCACGTGAGAGCAACTAACATCAGAAGGAGGTGAGAGCACTCGCTCAGGGGCCAGGGTAACGACGAAAATATGAACCTGGCCCCAGGCAACAAAGTCGTAAGGGGTTACAATGCCAACTTTCACCATCCGTCCTGCGTCCAAAAAGGCGCAGAGGTCACGCCTGCTCTTCACCGGCGCATCTGGAACGGGCAAGACGCGCAGCTCGCTCGAGGTAGCCACCTACATCGCCGCACAGGAGCAGACCAGCATCGTCCTGATCGACACAGAAGCCGGGAGCGGAGACATCTACGCGGACATGTACGAGTATAGTGTCCTTCCGCTCGATCCTCCCTACTCACCTACCCGCTATGTCGACGCTCTTCACGCCTGCGAACAGGCCGGCTATGGCGTGATCATCATCGACAGCATCACCCACGAGTGGGCCATGAATGGCGGCGTCTTGGACATGGTCAACAACGCGCCCGGCGCCAACAAGTGGACCCGCTGGAAGGTGCCAGGNNGCCACTGCACGCGAGAAGTCCAAGCACGAGCAGATCGTCGACGACCAGGGCAAGAAGCAGATCGTCAAGCTCGGGATGCAGCCCATCCTGCGGGAGGGCACCGACTACGAGTTTGACACCGTGGTTAAGCTAGACTGGCAGCACACCGGCGCCGTCGACAAGACCCGCTGCGACGTGCTGGACGGCAAATCGTTCCACAAGCCTAGCGCCGACTTTGCGTCCATCTACTACAAGTGGCTCGTCGAGGGTATCCCCAATCTGGCTCTCGCCATCAAGTCGATCAAGTCCCGTTGGTGTTGGGCAGCACACGCCCGCGGCCTGATCGCCCTGCCCCACGCAGGCAAGCCCGCCAGCCTGGCCGATGCCGAAAAGCTGCAGGGCATCCTGGGTAAGCTGTACGACCAGCTCGAGACGGTCGACTTTGAGGGCACACGCGATCTGACCGAGAAAGGCATCCTCGCTATCCAGCATTGGGAGCCTCACAAGGCAGANNGGCCAGTAGCAAAGAAGATTAGCCCTTGTGTAAGGGGCACCTAGATAGGGAGAGGCAGCGGGGTAGAAGAGAGCTGCCTCTCCCCCCAAGGAGTCAGCATAGCCCCCCACACGAAAGGGCCAGGCGATGAACCTGGTCCTTCCGCCTCACCTTGCACTGTTTCACCATTTCACACACCCCCCCTACCCTCCCCCAAAACGCTCGAACGCACCAAACGCAAAACGCAAACTTACCCTAAAACTGGTGAAATCTGGAGTTGACAAACCGGGACCGCATATGATATAATGGGCTTGTGAAGAGTTAACATTAGCGGTTCACAAGAGCCAGCCGGCCACACAGGGAGGTTAACATAACATGGGATTAGACGTCTACTTCAGGCGGGACATTGCTAACGTGCTGCGCGCAACGGCTTGCGCAAGCGACGGTTCGATGGGAGTAGCAATACAGTTGCTCGGCGATCCCGAGCTCTGCCAGCAGCTAGACGAGGCCGGCATCCCACAGGAGAAGCTGCTGCAGGCCTATCAGATGGGAGTGCGCAATACCCTGCTCTCGGTAGGACTGGCGTTTGGGCTGGAGCCGGTGAGAGCAAGCGTGCAGCGGAGGCCCGAGGTGTCGCCCGGCCTGGCAGGGCTACTGTGGGCAGAGGCACCACAAGATCGATGACTAGAATCATGCTGCTTGACCAGCTTGTCCATTGGAGACTGCGGGGCAGGCCAGATGTATTCCGAGAAACAAAAGATGGCCACGAGTGGCTTACTATCTCGCATGGCAATCCCTACAATGCAGGGTTTCTCCAACAGGTGACGCTTGCTCAATCGATCCAGAGCGCAACGCTTACGACAGTGGCGAGCCTCTACACGACCGGAGGTCTGATGCTGCGCATGGGCATCGACCCAACTGGCCAGACTGATCCGGCTGGAAAAACCATAGCATGGTGTGGTTGGTTGGGACCAAGTAACGGGTGGCCCGGAGATGCCAAGAGGCTACACTTTTCTCTTGACAAGTTAAACACGGACGCAGCAACCATCTTTCTGCAAGCCACAACAGGCGACTGGCCAACCAAGGCAAACATAGCCCGATATCGAAATATGTGTCTCGAGATCGAGTATACAGAACCAGAACAGCCAGAACCAGAACAGCCAGAACCAGAACCAGTGCCGGAGGAGATCAGAGTACTGCAGAAAGCAATGGAGATGGCAAGGAAGCTGCTAGACCAAGCCGAGGTGCTACTAGAGGCAGTACGCGTGGTGCAGGAGCTATTTGGAGTGGATTTTCCAACGGCAGAGGAGATGGCAGATGCACAGCGAGTAGCAGACAGGATCACAGGATAAAGCGAACAGATCATGAGCACGTATATCCGTTCCAGGCTTAGCCTGAAAATCAAAAAGAAAAGAGAAGCCAAAATGTCAGCTATCATTCAGCCAGTCGGCGAAGATGTAGGCTACAGTCACACAAAGGTTTGTTTTGCGGATGGCGCAGTGATCACCCTTCCCTCGCTCGCCGGAGCTCCCCCGGCCGGCCTGGGCCTGACAGACATCCACAGCACAGACCTACTCTACCACATGACGTTCCCGTATGATCTCCTTGTGGGCAGGTACGCCTATGCACAGAAGGTGGGATCGCCCAATATCTCGGCCGATTGGTTCAAGAGCCAGGAGTACCTCGCGCTGGTCCTCGCCGGTCTGGACCGCAACAACAGCTTTCACAACAGCTTTCGGCTGGTCACCGGGCTACCAGTCGACCACCTAGCACTGAGAGGCGAGCTCGAGCAGAGGCTGACCGGCACCCACCAGGTCCAGTGGGCACACCAACAAGAGCCGCAATATGTGGCCATCGAGGCCCGAGTAGTCAGCCAAGGGGTCGGCGCGCTGGCCCTCCGCCTGATCGACGTCGACGGTAACCCCACTGTACCAGCCGCACAGCTACGCAATGACGAGCGCGCTATCCAATCAGCGTGTGCAGACTTGGGTGCCGGCACGTCGTGTTTGATCAGCACCAGAGGCCTACACTCTGTACAGTCAGAGTGCAGAAGCCTGCCTATTGGCGCCTGGACCGTTGAGCGCTTGGCACGCAGGGAGCTAACCACACGCTACGGCGAGGGGCTGACCCGGATGCTTCCCCGACACGAGCTACTTTATCGCCTCCGGTCCAACACACTCACACGATATGGGGAGCCAGTTGAAGGCGCCGCCGAGATTTTCGAGACAGCCTGCCGCAGTGTGGCCAATGAGATTCTGCACGCTATGACCAGCCTGTGGGGCGAGGCCAGCCACTTTGATCACCTGTTGATGTGTGGGGGCGGCGCGCTACTAATGGGCCCATACCTGCAGGAGACCTATCCCGCACTGCAAGTCATCGACGACAATCCTGTCACTGCCAATGCACGCGGCTATCTCCGCCTGGCCAAGCTGCTGCTCAAGTAGCTCTCACGTGAGAGCAGAGATCCGGACTAGGAAGAGATAACGTGAAAAAGAAAACGCGCAGCCGTAGCCCCCTATTCATTGTCATCCTGTGCATAGTCATACTGGCGCCGATCATCGCCATTGTCACCGCGCAAATAGACAAAGAGCCACCAATACAGCCAGCCGGTGGAGAGGAAATCATGTGGTCCATTAGCTCGTATATCTACAACGAGGAGGACCCAACAGACTGGTACTACTTTCACGCGCCAGATGCTGGACCTTTCGTCATCACACTGAGCAACATCCCACCACACTGCGACTTTGACTTGTATCTCAAAGAACAGATCGAGGGCCAGAAATCCCGGCGAATTGGGTACTCTGGTCAGTATGGCAACAAGGATGAAGTCATTGAGTTTAGCGCTGTGCCCGGCCGCAAATACCTGGTGCAAGTCTGGCCCGATCCACGAGTGCCAAACAACCATAGCAGCACATCCAAATACCACCTAGAAATGCGCCACAAATAAGGATCATACTATGGCAGTCTCTAAGAGCATTTCGTTCCCCGACGATCGCCTTGATCTGATCCGAACAATTCTGGATATCGCGGAGGCCGAGACCGAAAACTCGTGGTCCGCCGCACTCCTGCTTTTAATCGACGAGGCTCTCGAGGCACGAAAGCAGACTCAAGACGAGACACAAGAGCACAGACTTCGAGTTGAGCAAGCCCTCACCCGTATTGAACAGAGACTGTCAAATCTGCACCTGGCAGAGGCCAGTAGCAACAACGTAGCTGCTGATCAGGAAGCAATCGACGAGGTAAAGAAGGCCCTTTTTTAGGAGGCCACTATGCGGAAACGAAAGCTGAACATCGCTACACCTGCACCCGACACGCCGGCCATGCCGCAGCCGAGGTTTCGTCTTGGCCTGCTAAAGGTCTTGCTTATCCTAATAGCAGTTGGCGCAATCGCCATCTTAGTCGGACCACAGATCGCCCGAGCAATCAACTACCGGCCAACAGCAACCGAGCTCGCGCGGCGCGCGGCACGTACAGAGGCATGGCGCAACCGTATAGCCAAGATCGAAAACACACTCTCATACACATGCATTGGCACACTGGTTCTACTCGGCGTCACTGCAATCACCAGCCTGTGGCTAGGCGTCCGATGGATCCGGGCTCTCATTGCACAGCAGGAGGAGGTTCGCGCTCACGATGGCGTATTCCCCCTGATCGTACGCAAGGCTTGGACATGGCAGTATCGAGGTCGGCGGCTGTTTCCGACACAGATCATAGCGGTCCTCGACCCAAACAAAAACCCTGCACCTGTAATGGTGATCAATGGCCCCAGGTCCGAAACACGGTTTGAGCTGCCCGAGGCCATTCCGCCCGATCAGCGCGCAGTCACACACGGCGCCCAAGTGGTCCAGGCTACCGCCGCCAGCAAGGGAGGCGCACCGCAGCCCCAGCTCGCCAGCTTCCTAGACCAGGTGCCACAGATACCACCAGGACTAATGGCTGGCCAGAACCTGCCCGAGATCGAGGTCATAGACACGTCCCACTTTCACCGGCTACTAGATGACGCCGGCTTGCTAGACGAGGATCAGCATCTGCCTGAGTAGTTAGGAGGTCCCAATGCACCCCCTACACAAAATCGCACAAACAACGTTGCTGGCCCTGGCCGATATGGGCATAGCCAAAGTCTACAAAGACGGCACAGTGGACACACCGCGTATTGCACGGCTGTTGATGACAGATGATGGCACATGGGGCGGCATTGAGTTTAATACTGACTATGCGCCTCCGGGTGTACGCCTACACCGTATCGTTGACAAGAACGTTGTTGAGGAAATCCAGACCAGGACCAAGCACAGGTGTGGCCCACTCAATACAACAGGCATCACCCTGGCCTTTCAGATGGCCACACCCGATCATCTGCCGACATTCATCGAGCTGGACCTGTTCAGCCTGCCCGACAAGCCCTACTCGATCCCGATCGGAGAGGGCCGGTTTGGCCCTATCTGGCGCACACTTGACCAAACCTCACACATCCTAGTAGGCGGCGAGTCTCGAGGCGGCAAAACGACTTGGCTGAACTGCGTCATTGCCTCGCTTCTATCTAGGCATCCACCCGAGGAGCTGCACCTCGTGCTGATCGATGGTAAAGCGGTTGAGTTCACCTACCTTACCAATATACCACACCTGCACGGCTGGCCTATTGCCAACACACCCGAAGAGTGCACTGATGCCATCGAGGCGCTAGCCGAGGAGATGGATAAGCGACAAGCCATGTTCAGCGCCGCCTTTGCACGCAACCTCACAGTATACAACGCACGCGCCGAGGAGGCCGGCCTGACAAAGCTGCCGCGGCTCGTCGCCATAGTCGACGAGGTCACAGACATCGCAGTACAGGCAGGCAAGGCCTTTGTTGAGCCTCTGATCCGCCTAGCCAGTAAGGGCGCGAGCTTTGGAATCACCCTGATCCTGAGCACGCAGAACCCCCGCTTTGACATCCTGCCCACCACCGTCAAGGGCAACCTGAGCGTGCGGATCGCCTTCCGGGTGGCCACCACAGATCACAGCCGGACTATCCTCGGAGACACCGGCGCCGAGGCCCTACCCCGCACCATTCGTGGCCGGCTGATGGCCCGCCTTGACAGCCGAAATGTAGCCTTGCAGGGCTACTACCTGAGCGAGGCGGCCCTGATCCGCTTGGCCGATCTCGTTCGCGGACATCCGCTAGATATTGCCGGGCGCCTGGCCAACATTGGTCCACGCCACCGCTTGACCCACCTTGAGCGCGAGATGATCCTCTATGCCTGGGACGAGATGGACGGACGATTCCCTGTACGGGACATCTACGACCACTTTCACAGCCGCATCACCCGCGACGAGGTAATCACCCTTGGCCAGAAATGGGAGCGTAAGGGTTGGCTGACCCATCCCTCTGCCGGAGGCGATAGGGCGCGGCACGTCACACCAGAGCTTGCCAAGCTGGCCGAGGAAATGGCCAACTAGCCCCCAATACCCACTTTTCAAGGCATGACAATACCCACTTTTTGGGTATCGGACTGGACAAAGATCACTCTTTTGTGATAAAATGGAGTTGACTGAATCAGATGAGGAGTTAGCCCGCAGCTAAAGGGGGTACAAATCCCGCGGGCAAGAGGGAAACATGGACAGGACAGCGAAGAAGGTCCGCTTTCTCGACCACGACCGACAAGCGATCGTAGTCACCGTAAGCGGCGAGACATTCTATCTGAGAAAACCCAAGATCAAGCTGGTACGCAACCTAAGAGGCTGGCTGCGCATACTGGTGGGATGGGCGCTGACTCGTCGAGGACGCCGCTACGTCGAGGTCGTGCTGGAAGCACTGGACGCATGCGACATCCTCGGCAAGGTCAAGCAATGGTTCTTTGCCTTCTTACCCCACAAGCTCGCGCTTGGCCTGAAAGTAGGAAAGGCCATAAACCTACAGTTTATGTGGGCAGCGTATGCTTAGGACCGGCGCGCAGCATCCCGCGCCAGATCGCGTATCTCCTCAAGCAAGGCAACCATTCGTGCAGTTTCTGGACCTTTGTACCACAGAAACGCACCAGTGGAATCACGCGCCTTGTGCCACTCGTGCAGATCGTCTACCTGACTGGCTATCCGTGCAAGCTGCGGGGGCTCACCCCTGGACTTACCATTTTTGCCCAACAGCCTCACTACCAAAGGCACTGCCTTTTCAAGCACGTAGATCGCGATCAGTACACCTACAGCTATTTGCCCGCCCGACGCTGGCGGCTCTGTTGGTTGTTGTTGAAGGACTAAGACGGCTGTGGCCGCCAGGATAGGCAGGCTTTTGAACATGGCGTCACCCCATTGGTTCGCCAAGGTGTTCCAGAACCGCATCGCCCCACCTGTCGAACGAACCTTCATACCACTCAAGGAAATCCGCGAATACGCGCTCAACGAAAACCTCGAACTGCGCCAGGGTGACGAGTTTTCCTACGGGAATATCAAGCTGATATCCCCCGAGATTGAGCCTCACCGATGCGGGGATCGCCGCATAAACAGCCGCTGCGATCTTGGCCTTGTCCAGGCCATGCAGCCGTTCGCCGGTCCCGTCCATCACTGCCTCGCTGGCCTTGTATGCAGCCAGAATAGCCCGCTGGATGTACGGCAGAACCGCGGCCTCGATCAGAGCCTCGTTTGGATAGCCCTGCTCTTTTCTGCGCAGCCAGGAAAACAGGAAGGTCAAGCCAGTCACAAGACCAGCCGCGCTAGCCAATAGGCCAAGCAGAGATGCGATAGTGATCAGAGCTTCTTTCATTGTCCTTCTCCTTATTGAGTCATATCTGCAGCTCTCACATGAGAGCTAAAATCTGAGGAAAGAGCCATGCTTTACCGCACACAGATTACCTACAACTGTTTCCACCTGGTAGATAGCACAGATATGCGTACTACCCTATGCGGCGAAAAACTCGCCGGACGAACATGTAGGCCAACGTCGAGAACCATCTGCAAAAGGTGCAAAGCAATCTGCCTCAGCCACCGCAACGCGCGCCAACCTCGAGTCCGAATTATGCCGCCGAGCGAGTCCGCCCTCAAGAAGTGCGGCGATGTTGAGGGCAACGTCGAGTACATCATGCGCCACAACGGCCATTGGTGGGTTGGCATCAATAGTGGCACAAGGCAGCGCATTCCTGGGCGCTACACATACAACGCCAAAAACGAGCAAGTACCCTGTACAAAGCGCGTCTACCTCGCTGCGGACGAGTGTGCATGGTCAGATGACGAAGTTGAGGTACTCGAGGGCGATCTCGACTGGTACGGTCGAATCCGCGAAGGCCTACACACAGCCGAGGCCTTGACTTGACTTTTGGCTCACTTTGGGCTACAATGTACATGGCTTGTAACTCCAAGAGCAGACGGCACCGGTTGCGCGACTGGTGCCGTCTGCGTTTCTATTCAGTCCTCAACCACCTCGATCGCATTCAGATCGTCGTCGAGCTGGATGGCCCCCTGATAAACCCCGTTATACGGAAATCTCCGCACAGGCCCCTCGAGCACCTCCCATTCCGCGGGGGTGATCTCCACAAAACCGTTCTCAAAATCGACCAGCAGGCTGCGCTGAAACTGGCTCACAGCAAGAGCTAGCGCTGCCGCCGCCGCCGCCCGCCCGGCGCGACCCTCCGGCAGGTGGTCCTCTACCCGTTCCAGAATTTCCTGCACAGCCTCCAACAGTTGAGCAAACTCTGCTTCTCCGTCGCCAACCGGCGTGCGCAGATCGGACACAGCCGCCTCGATCTTGTCGATCAGTCGCAAGTGGTCACGCATCTGGCCAACCGTCAGGCCCTGCCCGCCAGCACCCTTGAGTGCCTGCAGATAGACATGGTGATAGCTGAAAACCAGCGGCTTTCCCTGCGGCGTCTTGTCGATAATGTGCCTGAGCGGAAGCCGATAGCGCACATCCTCACTTACTGGTTCCCCATGGGATTCGTTCCACGACATTGTACACTTCTCCTTTAGAGTGGTTGAAGAGGGCAAGGCAGCTTGCCCTCCTTGAAAGATGTTACTTGCTAGAATACACGCGGACGTAGCCGGTATTGCCGCCTACCTTGACCTGAATCCAGTCCTGCGCAGTCGCGCCGGCGCTACCAGAATCTACGATGTCCAGATTCTCGGTTGCATGCGTGAACGTAACGCCCGTTGCCGCAACCTTCAACTTGCAGAGATCGGTGCCGGCCTGCCGAACACGTAGCTGCAAAGCGCCGTCCTCTGTGCCATCGCTGGCATCAAGTATCTGACCATAGATCGCGGCAAACATCGTAGCCTCGGAAACATCGTTATAGCCATAATATGTCAACTGGCCAACGAGATCACCGTCCTGGCCGGCTGCGCCTCTGTAAGCACGCAGACGCAGCTCGGGACCAGAGCCAACGTTCTGGTTGCGATCCAACTCAAGCATGCTGGACAAATAGCCGGTCCCAACCACATGCACCTGTGCGCTAGGCGACGTTGTGCCAAGACCTAGTTTGCCAACCAGATAGTGGGGGGCCGCGCCAGGCGCCCACAGACCCCAATCAACATTGTCTCCCTCGTCCAGCCACAACAAGACTGCCTCATCGTCATTGGGATTGTTGTCGACAGTGATGCGCGCGCCGTACATGGTATTGTCCAGCGTGCCATACGTTCCATCGGCCGATGCCTTCACATAGAGACCATACAAGTTCCCTTTGACACGACCAGCATTGATATCGGAACCGACCCTCGCGCAGACAAACATGCCAATCAGGTCAGTATCAACTATGCCACCACCGGCAACCTGTGCATCAACGTCGATGCCGTACAAATAGTTAACGCTGTCGTTAGGGGTCGGATTGTACTCGGCCTGCAGCTCAATCCCTTTGAGAGTTGCCGTTGGCTCGTCGTCACCGTAGCCACTGTACAGCCCGAGGATACGCCTGACTGTAGAAGAGCCATCTTGCCAGCCCCTATAGATCCGGGCTCCATAGCCAGAGTCACTACCGGCACTTGTAGTGTCATCAAAGGTGACGCCGATCGAAACCTGCTCCCTAAAGTATGCCCCGCCCCAACCATCGATCTCTGCAACTTTAGTCCCACCACTGTAAGAGTTGCGGAACTCCCATGCCGGATACGCCAGCCCAGTTGAATAACCACCATAGGTGTCGAGATACAAGCAGAACTTGGGGACATAATTGGAGGGTGCATGACGATCTAGGTAGATAGCGCCTTTGTCGTTGTCACTGTTGACAAACCAGACGGCAGGACTCGGCGAGGTGCCATCATCCAGAGTGATATCGGCTGCGATCTCCATCGCCCCGCTAACTTCCAGGGTTCCGTCGATATCCGTGTTGTCAAGAACCAGCTTCCCGTTTGTCTGATCAAAGGTAATGCTTGGTCCAGAGGAGGTATATATCTGAGCGCCGTTAGCAATCTGTAGATCATCAGGCAAAATCGTCTTGCCGGCCACAAAGTCGAACATCCAGTTGTGCGATCCGTCTGCAATCAAGAAGCCATTGTCTATCCCCTCGCTCGTATCACACGCGAGTGTGAGCAAGTCGCCGTTATAGACATAGAGCTTCACGTCTGGATTACCGGTGCCGTCATCCAAATACAGCCCCGTGTGACTTACAGTGATATTGGATGCAACATCCAAACTCCCAGTAATCTCAACATCATCATCATGTGTAATAGTCATACGATTTCTCCTTCAGAGGCGCAGGAGAACCCACGCCTCTGGTATACTTACTTGCTGGCGTACACCCGGAGATACCCGGTGTTGCCGCCGACAGTCACTTCGACCCAGTCCTGCTCGGTTGCGCTAGCGCTGCCAGCGTCCCGAATCTCCAACGCTTCGGTACTCAGTGAGGGCAGGCCAAAGCGCCCGCCCGAGTCAACCGTAGCCCGCACAACGCCAACGCTCTGGTCCCGAATCACATACTTGTCATCACTCCAGATGCCCGAGGCCCACCAGTAAGCATCATTGCCATAGATCAGCGTAGCACAGCCATTGGTCTTATCCGTGCTAACGCGCATCTCGGCATGCTCGCTTGTGCCATCGACATCGAGCAGCTTGGCCGGCGAGCTTGTGCCAATGCCCACGCCCTGACCTGTAAGCGCCAGCCTTTCCGTGAGCGTGCCGTTCTTCTGCACAGAGAAGGACAGCCGGCCATCCTCAGAACTGGCCGATACATCGTCTGCAAAAGCCTCCATGGAACCGTAGGAAGCAGTTGCGCCTGTATCAACATCGGCAACAAAGTAAATGTATCCGATGCGATCACCGTCCGATGGCGCTGTAAAGCCGGCATGACTACGCTGTTTGTAGAACTTCAGCGCAGGCGCGATGTCGGCATCGTTGATAGCCTTGTACAGCTCCAGGTTTTCATCGGCATCGCCCGGCCCGTAGTCAGTCTTGATCCACTGCCACCAGGTCGGTGACGAACCATTGTCCTGCGCCCAGAGTCCCCCGTTGATAATTGTGTTGCCGTAGAGAATAGGCTGGGTGACCAGAGCGATCAGATCAGTGACCGTCAGCGCATCAGCCGTGATACCAGTAGACCCCTGAACCTCCAAGTCTCCGGTAATGACAACATCGTCATCGTGTGTAATAGTCATAGCAAAATCCTCCTTGATAGAAATCAAACAGCCACTTGCCACCACGCCGCGGTTCGCAGCAGCTTCTCCATTCTATCAAAGGAGACTATCAGCACTTGCTTTTCAGGAAATAAGTTCGCGAATCGCGGCAGCCACATCTTTGACTGCTGCCACCAACTCATCAAGATCGCCGCCGCCTGGCGGCTCCTGATCTCCGTTGTGCTTGTTCAAACAGACCCAATCCCAAAACGCAGAAGCGTCTTTGCCCGCCCAGTCGTTCTGCGCGTGCAGAAACATCGTGATGTGTGTGCCTGGCACCTCGACCTGCGGAACGACCAGCGTGCGCGGGTTGTCCAGACCACCGAGCCAATGCTCTGGCCCCTGCGCTGTCTCACCTTGCCATGGCCCCCAAACGATGCTCTCAGCACGGAAATCGGTCCCGCCAAGAGGGTCTAGGCCCACGCGGAGAGCGATACCAGCATTCTCTGACGTAAAGCACGCGCCCACATTCAGCGAAAAGACCTCTCCGGGATCAACCTCATAACGCTGCATCAGGCCGGCAACCATTGTGCCCGAGGTCACAAACATCTTGGCATAGTGGTCGAACGGCACCCACTCAGGACGACGGTTTTTCCAAGCGGGATCGTTTGGCCCTTGGGGGACATAGTAGAAATCCCATCCTTCCGGCACCAGGATTTCAGGCGCCAGCGAGCCAGTCTCTGGATCGACGCGCATCGTAAACGGCGCTTCCAACATTGCATTCTGGATTCGCATTGGCAAAACAGACATAAATACCTCCTGCTCTCACGTGAGAGCTGTCATCTTTTTGTGAGTATACCATACTGGAACGCGAGACGTCAACGCTCTATCACAATGTCGCGCAGATGTATCACTGCTGTGGCCAGCTTGGTGAGGACTTGCTTCGCCGTAGGCAGGTCCGTAACATGCGTATCTATCCATGCTGCTGCCTCTGCCGGGGTCCACGTCGCCCATCCCGACATGCCCTCAAAATCGTCCTTGGCGCCATCGGCCGCAGCCATGTCTGGAAAGAGAGGCGCGCCCTCAAAAATGCGCCCGGTGGCATGTGCCTGGGCCTGCGCTTTGGCCCAGGCGATCCTGGCAGGTCGGTCCATCGTATCCCAATCCAGGGGCAGGTCCAGGCCAATCCGCTCAACCACGCCATTGACAGAGAGCCATAGGGCCAGCGCTTTGCCACCCTCGTCCTGTACAACCTCAGCACGCAGCAGTCTCATAGCCTACTCCCTAAACCAGTCAAAGATCGCTCTCCTGTCAGTGCCCGCAGAGAAGCTCCCAAAATACAGCCCGTGGCGCGCGGGTGTCCACGTAAACCCCACTGCGCCATCCCAAGCCACACTCAGGCTAGCCCGCCCCTCGCCTGTGAGATAGACGGCTCCACCCCAGTTTGTCCACGGTGTTCCGGTGCCATAGAGCAAGACAAGTGAGTGCATCTGCGTGGCATCAAGGCGCGCAGAGTAGGTAGTGGTAGTGACACCTCCACCACCTGTGCGGTACTCGCGGCGAATGTCGATGTAGTGCTGACCTGCCGGCTTGTAGAACATGCATCGGTAAAAGTTGTTTGCACCATTGCCGTCGCCAGCATTTACCCCGTCGTCGACCATCAGCCCGCCTTGAACGGCAAACGTCAAGCCAAGCCTGGCATAGAGAGTTTCAGTGCCACCGGACGCTGACCGGTAATAGAATGCGCTTGCCGCACTCGAGTGAGACACTGTAAGAAACGAGTTGGTACGAGTGATACTGCTAGGCGTAACAAACCCAGTGTAGCCAGCCCACCCCGTCCAGGTAAGTTCGTCGCTGCCTTGGGGCCAGTGCTCTTGAGGCCCCTGTCCATAGTTGACACGCCTCTCCCATGCTGGATGGCTGTCATTATCCTCATAGACCTGCTTGGTGCTACCCAAGTAGATATTGCCAAACTTCTCTGTCAGCGTGGTAGAGCCAATATTTGGATAGCCGCTGCCCTCCACATTGCCAGAGATCGCCCTGCCGCCATTGGCGAGGAAATACTGTTCGTGGTCATCATCTGTCAGGCCGGCCAGCAGCCCATGGTCGTAACGGTATGTAGATGGTATCGTCGTTTGGCTGGATGCGGCAGACCCAACAATCAGCCAACCCGAGCGACCAGCCCGGACAAGCAGCACAAGATCGCCTACCGCAAGCTCCATATCCTGCAGAGTCGGGACACTTTTGAGATAACGCCCGGATCCCTCGAGCTGCACGCTGGCAGCATCGATCTCGACACCCATCACATAGCCAGTCAACAGCCCATGCCGGTGGTCATAGTTGACGATCCGACCTTGCGCCCGCTTGTCCATGGCTGCAATGATGTCATCCATAGGTATACTCCCGGCCACTGATGGTAGCCTTCAGCGCACCCGCTTGGAGTGTGATATTCTGGCTCGTCACAAGCCAATCATCAGTGTATCCATCTATCGCAACTCTGTCCTCTGGTTCAAGCACCGGACAGCATGGCGCGACTATGCCGACACCGTGCGCATACTCCTGGGCACGAGTCAGCGCATAGGTTGCCTCATTCGTGCAGTCTGCCACAGTCATCAGGTTGGGGTTGTCATCTTTGACGAACCGGTGACCAACCTGTTCCAGGAGAGTATAGTCCCACGCATCAGCAGTGTCCCACGCACCAACCTGCCGCCAGTGTGAAACGAGCTGCCGGTAGTCCAGCGTCTCGCTGAATCGTTCCAGATCAGACTCGTACAAAAGCAGGTCTGCAGAGCGCGCTTTGGGTCGCCACACACGCAAGCTGCCATCGAACCGCACAAAGCGGTTGATATGTCGGCGCCCGATCGCACGAGACAGCGCGCTGCCTGGCGTCTCACCTGCATCCATTGTCACCACATCAAGGACCTCGGTAAGCTCAGGGATGCGTGGCCAGCGGAACGAGACTGATGTCTCCGTGTCATAGGTGGCGAAGCCGAGCTTGCGCCCGGTAGGATACGTATCCAGGTGTGCATTGGCGAGAAACTGGCCCTCAGCCCACACCGCTATAAAGCAGTCATCAGTCGCAGTCTGCCCCTGCACACTGATCGTGAGGTCATAGATCACACTGCCTATCACCTTGGGGAGAAGGCACTGCGATTTCCACACACTTGCCTCGCGTATCCCGATGTCCACCTGGGTCGGGGTCCAGTTGACGTAGCAAAGGTTGTTGGCATCAGTCGCGTGAAAGATGACCATGCCATAGTCGCCGTGAACCTCCAAGTTGAGAACAAACGACTTGGGCAGCAGATTGTTGTCGGACAGAATGATACCCCACTGAGAGCTGCCAGGCCCATCCGTGATAAAGCCATAGGTCTTTCCGATATCATCCAGCTCGCTCCACGTGCCACTGGTGATCGTAAAGTCGTCCAGGTCCAGGGCACTCTCATTGAGCTCGTCGTCAAAGACAAAGTCATGGATACCAGCATACTCGCTGAGACAGCGAAAGGTATCCTCAACCGTCACATCCATTGCACCAGAGGCTGTCAGGTGATCGATCCATGTCACATAGTTAGTCATCAGGCCGCTCCCTTTCCAATGTGACCTACATATCCCTCTTGAAACGCCGGTACTGCCCCGCCCATCGTCTGGTCGACGTATGTCAGTGTCTGCGTCCAGATTTTGCCCGCAGTAGACGTATAGACAACGAACCTGGAGAAACGCGCCTCAACGCGCATGTAGTATTGCGTGCCGCCAGTCCACCCCATTGCGGCCGACGAGGCCACAGGAGACCCCCAGGCCCCATTGTAACGGCGCTGCAAGTGAATCTTGTCGTCTGCATCATTATAGTAGGCATACCAGAAATTGTCTGAGTCTTGGGCACGAAAGATCAAGCCAACCCACTCAGTACCGCCATTTGTGGGGATTTTGATCCCCGCCTGCACGACTGTGTGGCCAATGAACTTCTTGCGTGAGCACATTGCGCTGCCGGTGTTGCCATCAGCTTCCAAGCGCAAGGTGCTGCTGTCTGTGTCCCAGGTGCCATCCATCACAGCAGTGTAGCGCATGCCCTGATCGCCGGTATAGTCGTCCCAATGACGCAGTTGGCTTTCCCGCTCCTCATATTGGTCTGCGCCAGAGCGATCTGACAACCAACTCATCCGATCGCGGCCTACGAGCGTCACAATGTTGGTCGCTGGCGTGTTGGCGCGCGTGATCGTGTCGATCTCCAACTGCCCAACCTGCACAAGCAATGGATCGCCATCTGAGGCATAGTAACCAAGCTCTTCCTTGATCTGCCACCGGTCGTTTTCAAGCGCAGCCGATATGCCAGCATCGTCGTTGTGTAGGTCCAGCTTGATCTGGCGCGCCCTCTGGTGGACAGCCTGATAGCTCCCCACGCGAGACGTGTAATCCGTCTCAACGGTTGAGTTACCCGATAGAACCGTAGACGACGACCAGTAGGAGTACCCGGCGCCCACGTAATAGATGCGGGTGCCAAGCGCCAGCAGTTTACCCCGAAACGCATCCGAGCCGTTAAATGGGCCAAGCGGCTGGCGTATCTCCCAAAAGCGCCCTGTTTCGGAGCGCGAGAACGAGCACTGCTTGCTTCCGGCATCGTTGGACACATACGTACAGAATAGCAAGCCGTTGACCAGCGCAAGGTGCGGAAAGGTGCGGTCGTTCGTATTGCTCACATACTCGTCCAGAACATCCACCTCACGAGGGTCACACCAAAGAGTTGTGTTTTTCCTCGTGATACTCTGTACCCGGGTCATCCAAATGCCCTGCGACTGGAGGGTATACCGCTTTGGCCCCAAGGCACTAAAAGCGATGATGTCATGGTAGCCCATCTTTACCGCCGACAGGTTCTCAAGCTGCCCCGGATAGTACAGATCGCCACTGTACGAGGTCCACGCCCCAAGCGAGTATTTGACATAGCGAAATCGCGAGTTATACGTGTCATACGTGACGTAGTGCAGCCGGGTAGTGCTGGCCGCCGCAAGGTGGTCGACGTTCGTGGATGACATCACGGTTTGAGCCGACCCCCAGGTATCCCCCTCGTCCGTGCTCTCTTTGTAGACGATATTGGAGCCGTTGTTGTAAAAGACACGGATCGTCGTCCCGCTGGCCACGACACACCATGGTGTCTGCGGACTCGAGATTGAGTGTACAGCAGACCAAGACGACGCAGGATCACCGTCATGGCGCGCAACAACCAGGTCGCCAAAGGTGTTCAGATATATCCGGATCAGGTAGTTGGTGGTCGTACAGGCATCTACAGCATCGGAACTTACTATAGGTGTCCCGCCAAACTGGGACCAATCAAAGTTCAGCCTCTGCAAAGTCATCCGGTATACTGCGCCGGTCCTTAGCCCTAGCAGCTCGCTGTAATCGCCTGCGGTGAGCCCGCTCTCTTGTTGGGTGATCAATTGCACTACTCCATTGGCAGTTCCGACACCAAGGGCCTATCCATCCAGCGTTGTTTCCACACAGCAGAAATCCCTGGCTTAGAACATCGTGTAAAACATCGTCCTCCAGCTCGTCGTTGAAAAGCTCGTCAGGTGCAAGACAGAAAAGCTCTACCGGCGGCGCCTGCGCCTGCGCTTGCGCCGGCGCCCGCCTTTCTTGCGGCGTCTCCGACCTGCCGCTTTCGCTGCGCGCACTGCCCGCGCTCGACTGGCCGGACTCCGATACCAGCTCTTGCGCTTGCTGACCCTCCCCCTCTTTGTGCGTCTCGTTCTGCACATAGTCCACCTCCATCATTTTCTCCTAGTCAGCGTCAACTAGACGTACATTCAGATACATCACCGGCTGTGTGGGGCCAGGCGACTCAACCGGATCTACCTTTTCGACAAACACGAGGCAATCATAGCTGTCGTGGGCAGCTTGATCGTGGTAGTTAGGAACAAAATACATGACTTTGCCCAAATAACTTGCCCAGGTGGACAACTGCGACTGGTTATCAATCTTGACACGCACAGTCCAGTCTGTAAACAGGATCGGCGTTGCCCCACTCTTGAGTACGTGCGGTCGCAGCGTGCCGTCCAATGCCCGTGCCGGCGCTGCTATGACATAGTGCTCCGGCATAGCCGAGGGCCTGAGATTAGGCGCCATCGCCGCCCACTCCCCAGTGGATTCCCCAGGGTCCGGGGCGGACGTCAGCAAATGGAAATGATCCTGAACGCTAGCAGCCATCTTCCAACACCTCCGGGACTACATCAATGACCCGAACACCCGAGGGGACCGGCAGCGGCTGTGCCTCTGACCCAACATTCACCGTATCGACGTGCACGGTCGTGATGGACACAGCGCGCCGTTTCAGTTCCTCGAGAACGCGAGCATTTTCTTTGGCATGCTCATCCTCCCCGCCACCAAGAACCTTCCACAGGCCCATAAGCTGCTGTTGTGCCGCGATCACATCGCGGGGCGCCAGCACGCCATTGATCGATGTGCCAGAGGGAATCTCGCCCTTGGCCAGGCTGGTAAGCACCCGGGTCGACGGCACCAGGCTCTCGGCAACCAGGTCGCGCACGCCCGCGGTCACGTCCTCGAACTTGGTTTGTAGCAGGGCCTGCACGTCACCGTCCTTGCGCCAGCGGTGCCAGGTGGACGTGCTGACTCCGGCACGCTCGCATGCACTCTCTATAGTCATCCCCCCGGCAATGCCGTTGATCACGGTTGTGATCTGCGCAGCGCGTCGTAGGTCTACATCGGAGATGTCCAGCGAGCTCTCACGTGAGAGCTCATCAGTTTCGATAAGCGGCGTCAAGGTAGCTGTGGACATTCGATACTCCTCTTTCCGGGTTCTGAACCATGATGGTGAAGCGCCCGTTACCCTCTTCGATCAGCCGAGCAATGCGACCAAGCAACTCAACAACGCGCTCATCGCGGGCGATCAGCGCACCACCTCTTGGCACAACATATTCGCCTTCTTCGAGTGTGGTGTGAACCTCGCGGTAAATACTACCGGTGAGCATTGAGCCCGATGCCAGACCAACCGGACCTCCCTCGTGGTGCTCCTCGTCCTCGGGCTCGGGCTCGGGGCGCGAGGACCTCACCGCGGCGTTGAAGCGGTCCACCTTGCGCTTGAGGCTGTCCACCCCACTGCCGATTTCCCCGATCGCGATCTTGAAGCGGGCCATCGCGTTCTCTGCGTCCTCGGCCAGTTTCATCTGATCCTCGCGGTATGCGTCATATAGCGCATTGAGGTCCTCTTGCCGCTCCTTTTCCTCAGCCTGAGCCTTTTGTAGCTCACGCCAGTATTCCCGCTCCAGATCGATCTTCTGAGTCTCCAGATCGTAGCGTTCCTGGTAGTGCTCGCGCTCTAGCCGGATGCGCTCGTCCTCGAGCTCCCGTTCGTCCTCGTAGTGCTGCCGCTCTGCCTCGATCTGCTCTGTCTCCAGAGCAAACTGCTCCTCATAGCGCTGCTTGACAGCGTCCATGTGCGACTGCTCAAGCGCGGCGCGCTCCTCATGATGTTTCCTCGCTCTCGCAATATCCTCGTCGGCCCACTTGACTTGCTGCTCGTGGCGATCCTTCTGCTTTTCCAGGTCCTCGTCGCGCCATTCACGTTGCTTCTCCCAATACTCCTTTTCCTCGCCCGCGCTTTCCTGGCGCATGTTCTCGGAGATGACGGCACGCTCTTTCCGCCGCATCAGTTGCAGCTTCTGCCGCCCGGTAGAGTAGCGGATCGCCTCGTCAATATCCTCCATCTGCCAGCCGTATTGCATCTCTGCACGGCTCTCGGCTTGGCTCCACCCAAAAAGCCAGTGCTCATCTCGTACGACATTGCGGGCACGCTCTGTCGCGATATCTTCGTATGCCCAGCGGGCACGCTGGCGCGCCACGCCTCCACGAGCAGCCAGGTTCTCCAGGAAGTGCCGGCTGGACATGTCGAATGATTCTTGCTGGTAGCCAAACTGATACTGCTGCCAGTCATAGGCCATAGTGCGAGCCCGGTCCTGGAACCCCCACCGTGCCTGCTGATAGGTATAGTCCAGCGCACGCCCCTCATCCTGCAGACCCCACTGGTCAAGCTGGTAGTAGTGACCCATGGCGCGCTGCATATCTTGCAGGCCCCACATGCCACCGGGCGCAGCAGCAGCCGCGAGAGCCGGAGACACTGTGCCTCTATATCCCGCCAGCGGTGCGCCAGTCTGGTAAGCATAGCCCATCTGAAAGCGATCCCAGGCCCGAGCCTCAGCTTCTCTGCGCGCCGCGACCTGTCGGTCAAACATCGCCCACTTGATACCCCGCAGACCACGCCGCTGAGCTGCTCCGGTGGCCAGTGTGCCCATGTATCGTGCGCCAGTCGTAGTATGCAGGCCCATGCCCGTATCAGGCTCTACCGTCGTCATCCAGTATTGCGGCCCAAGCTGGCCCAGGATGTCCATTGCCGTCGCGCCCATACCAAGGTCTTGCCCGGTCGCATATTGGCTCCACAGGTAGCGATCCCCGCCCATCATCTGCTGGAATCGACCCGCCTGCCAGCCGGTCATCTCCTGCAAGCCTGCAAGCTGGAAAGGCGCCTCTGCCGCGAGAAGAGCCCTACCCTGTACCGGTTGTGCAAAGTAGTCTATACCAACCAGCCCAAGCTGAGCAGCAGGCGCGTACTGACCAAGAGCAGCCATCAGCCCGGCATCGTTCGGCGCCGCAACCATCGCCTGCATCAGGGGAAGAAACTGCGGCGTGGTCCCACCAAGCTGCCGCGCCAGCGTCGCCATGCCCTCAATGCTGTAGCCCCTAGTTGCGGCCTGGGCCAGCATGCCGGCAGGAATCTGGTTGAGGTTGGTAATACCACCCCCGGTGTAGCTCTGGAACTGCCCAGCCATCTGCGCCCACTGCGACGAGTCTACCACACCCACATTCAGGGCTGTCTGCTCGGCCCAATGCCGTATCGCCACAGCCTGCGCACCAATGTCCCCGGCAAATGCGCCAATCTCGCCGGCGCGCATCTGTCTACCTCGGGCCATCTGCGCTTGATACTCTGCTACAGAACGCATGCCGCCGCTGGCGACTATGTCGCCAAGCTGGCCCACGGTCTGCTGCCAAAAGCCGCCGCCCATCCTGTAGTCGCGCTCTGCCCTGTCACTACCCACCTGTTGAAGGTAAGAAGCGGCACCGAACAGCCCAACACCGGCGCCAACGGCCCAACCAGCCGGACCCCCAAACAGGGAAGCGCCGATTATCCCGGCGCCAAGGGCCGGCAGTGCAATACCGGCTAGCTCGCCACCCATGCCGGCCAGGTCGCGCTGCACGCCACCATAGGCGAGATACGCACCCCTGCCCATTGCTGCCTGTGCAACCTGCTGCTGTGCCTGGATGCCCAGGAGTCCTTGTGAGACCAAGCCAAGCCCCCCGCCGCCAGCCCAGGCACCAATTGCGCCCTGCACGGCCAGTTCCTGCTGCATGGCGACCTGCTGAGCCTGAATAGCCCTTCGGCCGGTCAGCCCCCACAGCCGGCTCATGCGCATCATGCCCCATCCACTGGTCAGGTCACGATACAGGTGCTGAGCGCCCGCCATGAGTCGACCAAAGCCGCCGCCGCCAAGCCCACCATAGGCAGCGTCTATCATTGCCTGACCCTGCACGTCTGCTGCAGCGCTGATCCTATGCGCAGCCGCAAACGTCTCGCCATACTGCCCAAGTAGGACCTCGCCCTGCAGACCCATTGTACCCAAGGCCTGTTCCATTCCGAGAACCCCCTGGACCTCACCCATTACCGTCTTGTAGGCCTTCTGCTGCTCGCGGCTCAGGCTCTCGTACCCGCGGGTAGCCTTGAGGATTGACTTCTCGTGCTCCTTGAGCCGTGTAGTAGCGACGTCGAGCGACTTGGTGAACTCCTTGAGCGACTCCATCGGACTTGCGCCCACCATCTTGCTCTCTAGGCTGGTCAGGCCCAGGCCCGCGGCCTCGGGAGACAGCCCCCCGGTAAACTCGGCGAGTCCACCCAAGCTAGCAAGCTCTTGGTCACTGCCGGCCATCACGCGCAACTGCCGGGCAATAGTCATGCTGGTCCCTGTCGGAGCGCCGCCCTTACCGAGCATGTACTGCTGGAACTTTTGAAGCGCGGCCACCTCGCGGTACTGCCCGCCCCTGATCAGCCCTTCCATGGTCTCGCCGCTCACAGCCTCAAGGTTGCCTTGGGCGATCTCCCAGGCCAGCCGCTTAGAGCCGATCGTCTTGAGTACATCTCGGTCCTGGTCCCACCCCATCATAGAGCGGGCCATCTGGCCGAGGAACATGCCGAGCTCGCGCTCTGACATCTTGGAAAAGTCTATGCCGCCAGGGCGACCAGCCGGTGCAGCCAGAAACGTCGGAGGAGGACCCTCGCCGCCGCCTTCGCCGCCAAGCCCGCCGACTGCGCCGCTGCCCGAGATAGCCCGCGATCCGATCTTGTTGAGCAGGATATCCAGCGGGTCAACGAGATCGCCGTAGGTATCAAGTGCCCCAAAGGCACGCGCAATACCCATAGCGATCCGCTCACTGGCAGCTTTCTCGCGCCAGTCATCGCCGTACATCTGCTGTAGCTTGGCTTGTGACAGCTTGCCGCTTGCCAGGTCCTCGTCAAGCTGCGCTTTGGCCTGCTCCATTAGCTCAGGGTTGACAGCCGCGGCAACATGCCCGGCCTCGTGCGCCAGCCGCCTACGGGTCAGTGTATCCGCGTCGATGCCGTACTTCTTGGCCTCTTCCTCAGTAGCCCTTCTGATGATGATAGCACGCCCCTGATTAAAGCCACCCGTTCTAGCCAGCCCCTCGCCCCACCGGGAGACGGCTTTAGCGTATGCTTCCTGATCAAGCACGCTGACGTCCTCCACGCCAAGGCGAGCAAGGTCAATGCCGTAGTCTGTGGAAATCTGCTCTAGCGGGGTAAGCGCAGCCTCAGACACACCACCGGTCGCGCCGGTCACTGCGCGCCGGCGCGCAATCCGCAGGAGCTCGCCAGAGTAGTGTCCAGATTCTGTGTAGCCCATGCCGCCCAAGAGCCGCGCCTCTGCCCCTGTGATCCGCCCAAGAAGCGGCGTAAGTGCTTCGCGCTGACGCAGGGCTTCCTCGAGGTGACCACGGGCAACGCCGAGTCGACCGGCTTGTGTCTCGGCCAGACTTACCGAGGTGCGCGTCAAACCACCGGCCATGAACTCCTCGACCATAGCACGTGCATACCCTGCCGGATCGACACCCTCGCCCGGACGCGGCACGTGCACATAGCTGGCGCCGCGAATGTCGTAGCCCTGCTGGCCAAGCGCCGCGGCGTAGACCTGTAGCTGCCGGGGATCGTATGGGCCAGCGTAAGACTTGATGTCATAGAGGGTATAGCCGCCGCCCTCTGCCGGCATGAGAATGTCGGGTCTGCCGGAAAAGCCGACGTCGCTCTCCATCCCAAAGAGAGAGCGCAATGTGCCCCGTACAGCCATCTGGTCCTCGGCAACGACCTGGTCACCGAGCCGCTCACGCAGTGCTTGCTCAAAGCTTGTATGGATCGAGGTGCCCAAACCACCCCACCCGCTGGAGACACCGTAGTGTTGCTGCAGCAGCGAGCCGAACAGGCGACCCTCTGACAGCCCAAGTGAGCTAGGCCAGATCGGATAGACTTGCTGTGGCGCCACAGGTGCGCGTGCCTGGTCACCCATGACGAGACCTGCCAGTGCCTGCGCCCTCTCTATCGGCGATCGGCCGGTCGCCAGGATGTCGCCGGCCATCACGCCAATGCTAGACTGCCGCTGGAGCGCCGCGCCCATTTCGGACTCGAGGGACACACCCGCAAGCTCTCTGAATGTCGGCCCAAGTGTCTGCGTCTGCTCGCGCACCCTGGTCAGGTACTGGATGTCACCAGACATCTCTGCTTTGTACATCTGCTCACGCGTGCGCATAAGCATAGTGTCTCGCAGCGCCGCAACCAGAGGGGCCTGTGATTGCCACATAGCTGCCTCACTGGTCATGCCTGCAGCTCTCCAGATGCTGCCCAGGTGCTCCAAGCCAGCGGTTGAGCGCAGCATCTCCAGTGCTGTACCGCCCTGCCCTCTTGCCCACCCACGCGCCGCCTCGATCGCGGCTTGCGTTGCAGACTGCGCGCCCGGATCCGCCGCGAGCATCGCCGCCATCTGCGACGGTGTGTACTCCCCGCCAAACATCGCTGCCTGGCCAAGGACATTGCGCATCATTGCCAGCGGTGTGCTGACTCCCTCGCCCTGCATGCGGACCCAGGGGGCGGCATAGCCCTGTTTCTCCACGCGCCGCAGTTGGCCGGTCTGTGGATCGGTCTCCCACACTCGCTGTGTGCCATACTGGTACGTACCGGTGATGTTGGCCATAAAACCACCACCGTGCAGGAACGACATCGTACCAAAGGCCTCCATCAGCCTGGCCGAGCCAAAGCTGATAGCAGGATCAACATCAGCACTGATGCTGCCCAGGGGCAAGTTGGGGGTGTATGTGCCGATATCCAGCGCTGGCTGGTAGCCCCCCGCTGCGGCAGCAAAGACCTCTCGCGTGAGAGGATTGTCAGGCCCATACAGGGCCCGGGCACGCTCAGCCGTGGACCGTCGCAGAGCATTGTACGTGCGCCCCATCAGGCCCTTGGCCTCGTAGAGCATCTCCTGCTTTGCCGCTACGGCAGCATAGTCGGGCATACCAGAGACTTGGGCCAGCACATAGCCGGGAATGTCCAGAATGGAGGCGCTGGTACTAATCTCCTTGCCCACGTGCTTGAGCATCTCGTTGGCAAAGTAGTTGGATCTAGACAGGATAGCGCCCAGGCGCATCTCCTCGGGACCTTTGAGCCCCAAACCGGCAACCTCGGCGCGTGCCTTGGCTACTGCCTCGGGCGCCGCAGCCTCAATCATCCCGATCAGGCCAGTCAGAACGCTGTGCTCAGTCGCTACTTGGCCCATGCCCACATTGGAAACGGCCAGCTCGCCGGCAGGGTCCACCTGTACGGACGTCGTGAACCACCGGTAAATGTCTGCGTCGTAGTCGCCGCGCATCATAGCGGCGACGAGGGGGTTGGTCGCGACCTCGTTCGCCCCGCCGCCCGCCGACAGACGCAAGTACATCTCGTTCTGATTGTAGACGTCCGACTGCGGGAATCTCGTCATCTTGCCGATCACGTCCTGTGTTTCGACAAACTGCCGGAACCGCGCCAGCTCGGCTTGAGAGGGATTGCGCCCGTAGACCTCGCGGGCCAGCTTGGCAAGCTGATTCGCCCCGACGCGCACCTCGCCCACCGGGATATCACCGCGGCCCACGCCCGGACCGGCAACGCCGGGAACGCCAACGCTCTGCAGCTCCTTGACCCAACCCTTGCCGGACATCATCTCGGCGACGGTCTGTAGGTAGGCAGGATCGTTGGCCAGCAGCGCGCGCTCCCAGGCAGGAACCAGCTTACCGGCCTCCTCGCCGGCGATGTTGGTCGCGCCCATCTGTGTGATGTCTCTGGCCGAGGGCAGGATCATCCCGCCCGGCAGAGCTATCGGCGATCGGGCAAAAGGTTGTTCTGCCATCGCCCTGGCCAGCGCGCCCCTCTCTCCTCCTGTGGTCCCTGCCAAGCCCTGTACGACATCGCGCACACTCTCAAAGCCAATCGTGCCCGCGGGACGGTCGATCTGCCCATAGCTGGCCCAAAAGGCTTGGGAGACACCCATGTGTGCTTCCGGCAGGTAGCCGGTCTGTTGGATGCGGGCGTACAGCGCCGGATTAGTCGCCCGGATGTGCGCCATCTCCTCGGGGTTCAGCTTGCTCTGTGCCATCGGGTACTCCGCACGAGTCCACTCCGCAGATGGCCCAACATACGCTTGAAATTGCCGGGTTACTTGAAGGTTGCCCGAGGGTAGCCACTCGGTGCCAGTCACGTAGGGGATGCGACCACTGATGTAGGGCTCTGCCAAACCAGGCGTGACCTCGAAGGTGCGCGTCAGCATCTTGGTGTGCTGTGCAATGCCCTGGGCAATCTGCTGTGCCAGGGGACGGTTCAACTGTCCCCCCTCGATTAGGGATTGTCCTGGTCCCAAAATGCCGAGCCCTGCGCCGATAGCCGTAAGTCTTGTGTGCCATTCTTTCGGTCCTTCCTCAAACAGCAGCGAGACGCCGGATAGTTCCTCTGGAGACAACCCGCCGATCTCGCGCAAAAGGTCCACCTCGTAGCCGAAGGCCTTCATGCCCATGCCCTTGAGCGAGGTGGCACCACCTGCCGGGCGCCGCTCTATAGCGTCCATGATCAGCGAGGGAACAGCCCGCCCGCCGGCGACTGCGCCGCCTGTAAGCTCAAACATGCCGCGCTGCTCTTCGCCCAGGCCCTGCCACCAGGTCGTTTGCGCGTAGCTTTCTGGCAGGGAGATCCGGGCGCCTGCTATCTGCGCGTGGGAAAAGTGAGGAGATCGCCAGGAGTACAGGGATTCTTGTCCAGCCATCAGCACATCGATCGCGCTGCCGTGCCGTCCAATTGCGCCCTGGCGAATGCCAGTGATCTGGCTGAGCATGTCGGTCGTCCAGCCGGTAAGGGGCTCTACCACCACACGTCGGCGCTCCGAGGGGAGACCGGCCGCGATACCGACTTGGCCCTCTGCCGGACCAATCGCGCCGGCAAGCGGCATGATGACGTCGTGTATTTGCGCCTGGTGCGGCAGACCCATCGCGGTAGTGATCTCGCGCCATTCGGCGCCACCAAGTCCCACGCTTTCATAGGGCCTGATGCCGGTCTGCTTGGCCTTGCCCCCGCCGAGCCCCACACCACCGATCGCGGCCTGGCCTAGCGCTCCGTACTCAACGACCGGCGCCAAACCGGCGCGGGCCTCGCCCTGGATCACGTATCCAGGGTACACCTCACGCATTGCAGCCAAGGGGACACTTTCGGCATATTGCATCGACGCAAGTCGGCGCAGCGCGGCTTGTGGCAGCAAGCCCTCATACCCATAAGGTAGGTATTGTGCGCCAAAGCCCTGGCCCTCGCGTAGCTCGCGTGTGCCAAGGCGAACGTTGATCGTGTTGCCAAACATAATCGCGGGGTCTGAGTCACCGGCAGCGTTACGGAGAGCCTCTTGGACGATACCGCCCAGGACCTGCCAGGAAGGCGTGATGGTCGGTGTTCCCTCTGGCCCTCGCTCGCCAAAGCGGGGGGTCATGCGAGGAAAGACCATCATGCCCCCGCCACGGCCTACGATGGGGTGGCCACCCGGGCCGGCTGTGACGTCCAGCATGCCGGTCTGACCAAACTGGACGCGCGCCGCCCAATCACCCGTAAACTCGGTAACAACCGTGCCGCCTAGAGGCTCAAAGGTACGTCGCACATTCTCGAGAAAGTCCTCGTACTTGCGCTGTAGCGGATCGATCGGTTGGAATTGCAGCATATCATAATCCTGCCATCGCTCTGGCCTGTACAGCCAGATCGTCTATTTCAGTCTGCATGTCAGCCTGGAGATCGAGAGCGTTCTGCCGATGCTGGATCGCTGTCTTAACCGTTTTCAGGTCTTGCATCAGCGTCCACGGCTGATCAAAGTAGCCACCTGTGCAGGGCAGGTCCTGGCCCCAACGTCGCAGGTCGTTGTACAGGACCAGCTCGCCGGGCGGCTCGGGTGCTTCTATATCTACCAGCGGATCGGGCTTGAAGGATAGATATGCAAGTACCCGCTCGTACAAGCCTACTCGATCTCGCTCTCCTCGGCTGGAGGAGGGTTTTTGGCGCCCTCCCTGGCACGCCAGTCCCAATCCGCGTTAACGTTCAGGCACTTGTCGTGCAGAGCGTCGCACACGGCTTGCGGGTGAATGATACCCCAAGCCTCATGAAACTCGTCGTCGCTCATGTCAAGCATGCCGCCCTTAAAACGGAACAGGGGCGAGCCGTCAGGGCGCAGAATGCCCTCCGCGCCGGCGATAGTCAGGCGAACCTCGATCTCCTGCCGCACACTCCAGGGCTTTGCGTTGGAGACGCGCACGCCATCTAGCCCAATCGTGCGCTGCTGCTGCGAAAAGACCAGAGTGTCGCGGATTTGGTTTTCCCGCGCAGTCGCTTGGCGAAAGGTGATCTTGGCCTCACCGGACGGGTCAAGCTCAGTCAGTACAAAGGTCTGTACAATTGGATGCTGTAGCTGAAAAGGCATTGCAAGATGTCCTCCTTGGGACTGTGGGCTCTCACAGCTCTCACGTGAGAGCTGCGAGAGACCTGTTTGGCCTACGTAGGCCAGGTATAGCCTGTAACCCCGTTCACAACGATGAACTGGAACGGATCGCCGCTAGACGGGCGTGCGACCACGCCGGCAAGCGGCAGTTGGATCAGGTTAACGCCGGCGATCTCAGGCGCGGCCGTTGGCCACCAAAAGACCTTGGGGGCGTAGAACTCGATACTGTAGGGATTGGCTTTGCCTGTGATATTTGCGGCCGAGACAGCCTTGATGCGAAAGTCTGACTCATAGATGGTTGGTGACCAGTCAATGTCAGCGCCGGTGCCACCGTTAGCCACCAGCTCGAGCCAGAGGTTCTCATTTTCCCATTTATAGGCACACTCGATGCCTACACTGCGGTACAAACCGATCAGATCGTCAGGATAGGGACTGCCGACGACAAACTCCTGGTTAGGCTGCGAGACCGTGTTGCCAAGTGTCACCCGACAGAGTTGGGTGGGCAAGCTCGCAGCCTGAAACGTGGGTAGCTTGAAGTATGCTCCGGTGCTGGAAGTGATCGGCACACTCGTTGGACCTTCTGCCACTGCACTATAGGTCCAGCCGCTGACATCGTCAGAGAAGGAGGGCTCGCGTCCAAGCAGGCCCAAGCGAGCAGAGACACGCGCCGCGGCCGGGAAGTTGAGCAGCAAGGATGCGGTACGGGCATCCAAGCCCTGTGTGCCGCTCGCTGCGCCACCCTCGGGAGCAGGGATCGTGCGCCTGACGGTCAGCCACTTGAGAGCCAGATAGTCGGATGACGACATGCGAAAGTAGTGCGTGTACAATCCGCTTTCGGGGACATCCGATACGGTTGACACATCACCACAGACTGCAAACAGTAGCCAGCCAAACTTGTCCTCGAGACGAGGATGCATGTCTACGGTGGCAGCAAAGTACGCCCCGAGCTTATGCGCGCCGTCTGTTATTGGGACGCCGCCTGCCTCGGGTGGCATTGGATTGGTGATGGTTACTGCCCCGCCTCGTGCGGCGATAACTCGATACCGGTGGTAGGTGGTTGCCGCTACCCCCTTCCCCGTTTGCGGGCCGATTGCCCATTGTCCGTTGAGAGATGAAACGCTCATGTTGGCCTCCGTATTTCTTGTACAGCTCTTCGTAGACAGCCCACCACAGAATGGCGTTTCGCTCCATGCTCCGGTTCTTGCGAACCCACTCGCGCCCTGCCGCGGCGTGCTGCCTGCGGAGGCCGGGGTTGTCTAGATAAGCCATGATTGCTGCATACCACGCATCAGGATCGCCGTGGTCGACCAGAAAGCCTCGATCCTCGGTAACCACTCGCTGGTAGGGGAGCGCGTCAGATGCCACAACCGGCGCGCCAGCGCACCAGTATTCCATCGCCTTGATGCCGCTCTTGGACCAGTTGAATGGATCGTTTGGCACTAGCGGCGCTAGGCCGATGTCGATCTGCGCCACCATCGCCGGGTAAGCCTTGTATTCCACGCCCGGCAAGTAGGTCATTCGCGGCAGGTCCTGCAGGTACTCCGGCAGAAGCCCGCCAACCACAAAGTGCACGTCCGGGCGCTCGCTGGCTATCCGCTCAAGCACATCAACAACTGCCTGCCAGTCGTCATAGTGGGTAGGCGTGCCGACCAGCCCCACGGATGGCGAGGGCACGATGCGCTTGAACTTGACCGAGTCCCAGTAGCGCAGATCGATGTTGTTCTGCAAGAGATAGATCGGGCGGCTCACATACTTTGCCATCTGCTTGCGCAGGCCAAGCGTGCTCACGGTGAGAGCAGTGCAGGCGTTAGCCACGCCGACCGCATCGGCCTCGAGGACAACACGATGCTCGTTGGTATAGTCGTCATCTGATTCCCACACCACGATCTTGCCTGCCTCGCGCATCGTTTGACAGAAGGCGATAAGGCGACCATCGTCGGTGCCGGCGCGCTGCAAAACGTAGACATCGTAGTCGGTGATGTTGCCCTTACGGAGCGCTGCGGCAACACGCGCCTGCTGCCAGGGTATCCAATCGGCCGGGTAGCCGTGCTCGCGCAGGTACATGAATGGCGCAGTTATGCGAGTAAAGGTGACTCCACCAATGATAGATTTCTGATCTGGTAGAGCCAGCACACGCGGCCTCACGGCACGTGCGTGAACGCCTGAAACCATATCTTGCCTCTCCCTATCCAGTTTGTGGGCGGGCCGCCAGCCAGGATCATCCTGGATTTGGCGACACCGCAGCGAGACATCCAAACCTGTTCTCCATACTCGTCGATGAGGCCGGGGATCCGGGCAGAGTTGCGCAGAGCGTGAATGGCACGACCATGGACCGTGTCGATCACAGCCTTAGCTTCCTCTCGCTCTAGGCCTTCTCGGGTCAGGTAGATATGTAGTTCGATGGTGAAACGCCGGACCCATACCTCAGAACCTCCGACCTCGAACCAAGGAGACTGAAACGGGTTTAGTGCCCGGTTTTGGCTTGATGGTGACTGCACCTGTTCGTGCAACCAGGCGTCTGGATTGTCTGGATCGTTCTCGTGGACGCAGATGGGGTTTTCGTACCCCTCTGGATCGTCCATCAGGCGACCCAGGCGTACCAGATCGCTGCCTGCAAGGTCATCGGCGCTGAAAGCGGCTTCTAGGTCGGCCTTGATTGCGTCGGCGATCAGGGATACGATGAAGGCCATGTTAGCCGCTCCTGTGCGTCAGATATGCGGGCATAGACCTGCTCACGATACCGTTTTAGCAGGTACTCGGCCACCTGCAGGAACGGGTTGTGAGTTGGATTGCCGGCGTCCTGTGTGCGACTGGCATATTGCCGTAGCTGCGGGTCTGCAACGATCTGCCTCTCTACACACTGGGCGGCGACATAGTAGACGCAGGGCTGAATTGCCCACCTCGGGATGAGGATGGGCTTGGCCAGGTCGTCTACTACCGGTGTTGGGTAGTACGTCTGATAGTAGACTGTGGCCGCGTAGTCAAGAGTGTCGGTGAAAACGATCTTGTCGTGGGTCAGATACCAGTACATTCCTTCCCACAGGTCTGCGTCTCCCATCTCGTGCGCGCCCTCGCGCGTTAGCGGCGACATCGTCCAGCCGTCAGCGTTGGCTACATAGTCCACCCGAAAGAGATCGTCGGGCAACTCAGCCTGCGTCAGGCCTGCGGCAATGGTGAAGGTGTTGGGCCGGGCCACGTATTGCACAAGATCGTCCTGTGCGTCCGTCCAGGCATCGCACAGTTCCTGATTCGTGACACGTGGCTGCCGGCCGGTCACCACCTGGTCAGAGAGAAAGCGCCGAGTTCGTTCGAGCACGATCTGCCAGGTTAGCATTGGTCACTCCTAGACGTTGGACAGCAAGCCCTCGGCGCTCGCGCCGGCGCTGTAAACCACGTAGTACCATTCTGGCTTGAATGGCTGTGGTTTTGCTGTCATATCCCAAGTTGCTCGCCACTGGGCCATGCGGTCGTCGACCACCGGGGGGTTGTACATGAGCGGGCTCTGAGTCACTGCCCACACGACACCCCTGGGTCCGCCAACGAACACGTTCGCATGGATGTGCAAGGCCTTGGTTACGTAGTCCCCTTGCACGTATTCGGTTTTCAAAACTGGTTTGTCCAGAGCGATGTTGTTGCCGTTGATCGAGACGATCTGCCGGTTGGTAAGCGTGCCCTCCAAGAAGTCCACGCCACCGGTCACGCCGAAGCGGTTGGTGCGCGTCTTGTGGATCGTGAGCATGTCGCCCACAGCAAAGCCGGTCGCATCAGACACTGAGATGTACCGCTGGCCAGGATCGCTGTTGGTCGTCGAGGTGCGCAGCGCGCTCTGACCGACTGTATACACGGTGTTGGACACAGCCGCGCCGGCGCCAACAGGCACATCAGCCGTCAACGTGGTCTGCTTGGTGATCGCGCCAGCGTTCCAGAGCACATTGATAGGCGTCTTGATGTACCTGATGTTCATGTACTCTCCAACTTCATAGTTGAAGAGCAAGCGACGGTCGCGCACGGTGTTGATCTTGTTCCGCAGGTCCAGCGAGCTATCGGTGATCATGTCGTGCCACACACCACCTGTGGTGATGCACACGAGGTTGCGCCCGCCAAGCCCGGTCGGGTCGGCCGCGCCAGGAACCATCTTGTGATCCATGACCAACCAGATGGACTGCGCGATGTCGGGGTCGAAGGTGTCGGTTGCCTCGATGGTGCCAAAGTTGGGGTAGCCGCTCGCCGTCTTGATGTCCGAGGTGTGCCCACTGATGAGCCAGTAAGGCCCCTGCAAATAGGCATCTCGGGTCATCTCGTCGATCTGCTGCGTCATGCTCAGGCCGAGCGCGCCCTGGGCGATCTGCTTGATGTCGCCCCCGTTGAGTCTCCAGTATGTGACTCTTGGGTCATGTTTGTGGAGTGCGACCTTCCCGCCATAGGACGCTGTTTCGATCGTGTGCAGCCGGCTGTCGAAATACTGTGTGTCCAGCCAGAGCGCGTGGTTATCGATCGCGTCCTTGTTGTACTCGAGGTCGTAGATCTCCGAAAAGGTCATGCTCGTGGTGTTTTCAGCCAAGAGCGAGACCGCAAAGGTGGAAAAAGCCGCGTACACGTTTGAGCGCCTGAATGTCTCACTCAAGGCGGGGACGTAGTACGGGATCGTGTTACGGTCGATGCCAACCCAAGGGTTTTGGCCATATGCCGTATCGAAAGTTGTTGCTGCCATAGTAGCCTCCTAGTCAGAGAGCACTAGGACGTTCGCCATACTCCTTGCCCGAGGCCCGCGTCAGGCGGGACCTGGCGTTGGTTAGGCTGCTGCTGTCCCGATTGCCTAGCAAGCATCTGTGCCCTAGAGTCGATGTGTGATGCAAAAGGATCGATGAATGGGCCTTGTCCAAGGCTCTCGTGGGTCATTTCAGGATGGTTCTCCCAGATTTCCATCCAGCGCTGGTGTTCCTCTGGGTTGTTCCTGGCGAGGTTCCAATCCAGAGCGTGCTCCATTACCTCGCCGTAGCTTGGCGTTAGTGGGTTCCCGCCTGGCACAGGGGACGCACCAGGGGTAGCGCCGGCAAAGTTCTGCGCGACCTGCTGGTTGGCCTGCTGTGCAACTTGGGTACTCAAACGCTCTCTGAGTTGGTTCAGGACCTGGCGCTGCTGATCGGGGGTCGGCATGCGCTGGACCAAAGCCGCGAATTGCGCTAGGTCTGGATACTCCTGGTTGACCAGGCTCCAGAATCCGGCCTCGCGCTGTGCGTCAAGAAGCTGCGTGTTCTGCGCATCAAGCTGCTGCTGGGCTGTCTGAGCGTCAGTCTGCACTTGCTGTAGCTGCTGCTCAAGAGTCCCGGCATGCTGCTGCGCCTGCGCTGCCTCTTGCCGTAGTGCGCGCAGGTCCTGAACCGTCTGCTGATGGACTCGCTGTAGGCCTTGATAGCGGGCCTGCCAGGAGTCCTCTTGCTGCTGCTGTGTAGGCTGCGGTGTCTGTGGGGGCTGCTGAGTCTGTGGGCTTACCTGCTGAACAGGGGCCTCCTGCGGTGCTGTCTGCGGCGCCGCTGAGCCGCTCGGTGTCGAGCTGCCTGGCCCGGTAGGTAGCTGGTCGCCTGAGACCTGCTGAACAGGGGTATTTGCTTGTTCACTCATTTGCCATTCTCCTTGTTTGGATCACCTATTGGTGACGTATATGAGAAAAAAACTACGATGCGGGCACGCTTGACGGCTTAGGCTTGTTCTGTTGTGCCTGCCGTGCCTGCTGTCCCGCCTTCGCTATCTTGATTTCTAGCTCGGTCTCTTTCTTGGCGTCGTCCTCGATGCGGGCGACCTCTTCCTCAACCCATTCGGTTTCGCGATCCTCGAGCTTCTCGATCGCGGTGTATGTGCTGATCAGTCCCTGGGCACGACGGGTCACAACTTCGTTGACCTCACCTTCCCGGTCTCGCGGTAGCATCGGAGCCCAAACCGGCAGGGTGTCGTACTCACACATTCGCTCTTGGACGTTGTAGCCTCCCTTGTTTGCGGCCACGATCAACGCCTTGCGGTTGAGCGCTTTGAACGAATCCGCCCAAAAGCCGCGAGTCGCCCGTACGGCGCTGGACAGTGGCCACATGCGGAAGGCGAGTGTTAGCGCACTGCGCTGGCTTCCCTCGTCCTGGCCATAGGCAACCGGTGGCGTGTGCATCGCTGCGCGCGCCAGTACTAGCAGCCCGTCCATCCAGTCGATCGTGCCGGGAGGAATCTCGCCCCCGGCGACGGTGAACACATCGGGCTCTTTCTGACCTGGTGCAGGCACCCCCAGATCGTTGAGCCCGTTCCTGGTCAAGCGTTCTAGCCCCTTTGTGCCCCGCGCCCTGCCGCGCAAAAACTTGTACTGGTGTGTCGCCTCAAGGACGGCATCGCCCAAGTCGGCCATCGCCGAGTTGTAGTTGTTCTGCATCTTGAGCGCATCCCGGCCGAGGGGAATGCCATAGAAAGAGCCGGCCCTATCACGTGGGAAATACTCAACCGGTATGATCCCGCGCCCGGTCTGTGGGTCTTTGAACGGGTTTGGCCCACTCATTGGAAAGCGGTGGCCAGCATCCCAATAGGCCTCCTCACCGTCTACCGTCACGTCAATAAAGTGGGGCGTCCAGTGCTCTTGCACGACGAGGACGGCTTGATCGTCAGACACATCCACGTGAAAACGCCGGCGTGCTGTCGATCCGTTGGTCTGGTAGGCGATGAAGCACTCAAGGACATTGTGATAGTCATCCGGATCCCAAATCGGGTAGAATGCGTCTGCAGGCACAACACGAACGAATACTCTCTTGCGCATAGGGTGCCAGATCACGCGAAAGACCACGCCACCCAGGATCATCCCCAATAGCCCGGCCTCGAGGAGCAGGGAGTTACGCGAGCTGGCGCGCCAGATGCGGTCCAAAGCAGTCTCTACCTGAGGAGAATCCACGTTCTTGCTGCGTGCGCGGAAGGTCAGCACATCGTCGTTGTACTCCCCAAACAGGGTAGCCCGGTGGTTAGCACAAGCTGTAGCGAACAGGTTTACCCCAAGCGGGTATTTCAGATCGTCCTGTCGGTTGGGTAGCGTTTCGTCAAAGACATCGCCGTTGAAGTAATCCCACATCTCTTCGTAGACAGTGGCCTGTGTCTGCCAGAGCTGATTGTGAAAGTCATCGGGCGGGGTAGGGCTAACATCGGCGTATGCGCCCTGTGCCCACGAACGGAACATGCTCCATATACCCATAGGCCTACCTCTTCGGTCGCGAGTCTAGCCGCGAACGCGCATAATCCTCTGTGCTGGTCTCTCCATCCTCGTCGTCTGACGTGTCGTTCCCACCAAACAGGTCCCAAATACGCCAGCGGCGCAGCCAGTCAGCCGCGACCATAAAGGCGCTGACAATGTCCTGTGCCAGCTTGGTGTCCGGTAGCTCATATGCTGATAGCTGTGAGCGCATCCCGCGGATGAAAGGTATCACGACCAGCCCCCTTTGCATTACCTGAATCGCTGCCTGTAGTGCGACCATCTTCTTGTTGCCACTCATGTCGGCCTCTTCGACCAGCATCTGCTGGCCGTGCAGGCCGAGCGTGAAAGCGTACTCTGCGAACGATTTCTGTGGGCCGGTGCTTTCAATCGCTGCATTCAGCCCGCACCGGTAGTATTCCCACCAGGTCTTGAATTGCACCTCAAAGTTCTCATACCGCCCGTTCCCGTTGACCCAGGCAAAGGCAACCATCTTTGCCTTGCTCTCGGGCTCCAGGGGAAACCCGGTGATATCAAAGACCATGATCACGCCGGCATTCCGCCGCGGCAGGTTCCCGGTGCCCGGATCCCCCACGATCAGGTACTCGTGCCCTTGCAGGTAGGGCAGCGAGAACCGCATCACTCCCACGCGAGAGCTCTCTTCGTACACGGCACCCGGCACTTTTGCCTCTGCCGCCGCATATGCCAGATCGTTCAGCGTCCAGTCCTCGCAGCTCTGGATCACGTGCAGCGGGAAGTAGAGGCCTCGCCCGACAGGTCGCTGTCCGTCCATCTCAACGGCGCGAATCTCCTCGGGGATGTCCTCGATCATCAGGGCAATGTCTCGCGCTGTCAGGTGCGGGTTGTCCTGCGTCCTGACTGTGAAAGACAGGTAGTTGCCCGTTTCGTCGTCGAGTCCCCTGTCAAACCGCTCCCATAGCTCAGGGTTGTCGGTCGCCGTCGTCGTGATCGACAGCCGCCCAAGCCTCGGGCGCCCGAGTGGCGTCTTGCCTCTCAGTCGCGTGCGCATGATGGCCAGGGTGCGGCGCAGCGTCTTGAGGAAAGCAAACTCGTCGCCGTGCATCCAGTCGCCCTCCCATCCACGCAATCGGCTGATGTCGTCCTGCGCCGTCATAAAGCGCATCTCGCTCTTGTTGTAGAGCTCGATCACCGGGTAGGGTTTTCGAGCTACCCTAGTAATGAACTTTTCGTAGTAGCGCCCTGCCTCCGCGAAACGCAGGAAGGCATCGTACATCAGCGTAGCCTGCCAGGACGTGGGCGCCACGTCCATAAACTGGAAGCCCTCAGTCATCGCTGCCCAGGTGCCCGCGCTGATCGCCGCGCCGGTGGTCTTGCCCGAGCCCACACCACCTATGATGTTGATATTCGCCTGGTAGGCGTGATGCAGTAGTAGCTGCCAGTCCTGAAACTTGAACCCGGCAAAGTAATACTCTGTGAAGACGTTGCCGTTGTCGGCGGCAAGCTCAAATACCTCTAGGTCGCTACGTCTGAGGGGCAAGTAGCCTCTCCAATTGGTCGATGATCGGCTCCCACCGCAGACGCTTGGTCGCGTATCGCGCCGCGTTATGGGTCAGCGTTGTGAGCAGGCCGGTGCCGTTGGCCTCTACCAGCGAGCTAGCCGCGGCAAGCAAGGCGTCGTAGTCGTAGCCCACTCGCAGGCAGTTCACGTGATCCATCAGATCGTCGTCGCCCTTGATGATCGCCCGGCAGGTGGTTCTGCCGCACGCCATCGCCTCCAGGGGGGCCAAGCTGCGCCCCTCGTATCGGCTGGCCTTCAAGAGGAACCGAGCACCGCTGTAAAGCCTCCGGTAGTCGGCCTCCGAGGGATTCATCACGAACTCGTCAAGCTCCATCCTGTAGCCGTGCCTGGTAGCCGCACAGCCGGCGAGCTTGATGCCATACCGCTTGCGCAGTTCTACGCCCACGCGCCAGCCGATGCCCTCGATGTCCTTGGCCTGGTTGCGCTCGTCACCCTCGATCAGAATGTAGTCGTCAACGGGCTCGGGCTGATCGACCGGATAGAAGTGGTGCTCGTTGACGCCGTTGGGGACCTGATGCACGTCCTCCGCGCCCATGTCGCGCAAGAACTTCTCCAGCCAGTTGGCTATAGTGATGAAGCGGAACCCATTGCGGGCAGCTAGCCGGTAGGTGCGGATCGCGTCTGCATACTCGGGCGAGCCCTTCTTGAAAAACAAGTGCTCGGCCATCTGGACAAAGTAGACACGCCGCTGTGCGGCCGGCAGCAGGCCCTTATCGACCGTGGTCGGGTTGGTGACGATCACAGTGTCATACGTCTCGCGCAGACCCCTGCCGTCAACCAGGCGGCAGTTCAGCTTGAACCAATTGGGCTTGCGTCCATCGTTCGAGTGCATTGACACATCGTAGCCCCTGGCCACCAGCCGGTTGATGTGCTCGCCTACAATCCGGGCCCCACCGCTGCGCCCCCACCCAGGAAAAACGTACAGGATTTTCATAGCAGGCCCTCCGCTTCTAGCAGCAAGAGCAGGACCGCAATCACTCCATGGCCACCCTCGGCACCGATCCAGCGGAGACCCTCGATCTCACTCACGCAGTAGCTTGAGTTGAGCGGCGCATACTTGTAGCCGGCCCACTTTAGGGCCTGCACATCCCATGCGTCGTCCCCGACAACCAGCGTCTCACCAGGATCAAGTCCCTGCTCGAGACAGGCCTGCAGCTTGTCCCGAGTGCAGATGAATCTGCAGCCAACGCGATCGCACCAGCGCACAGCGCCTTTCCAGTCATCGGCACTCATCACGACCACGTCGATCCCCGCCGCTATGAGCTCGCGGATCGCCCGGATGTCCTTCGAGTGAAAGGCTTTGAAGAACTTCTCGCCGGTGTGGTCGATGTATTGCTTGCCGCTAGTAAGTACCCCATCGCAGTCAATCACAATCGTGCGAATCATTTGTTCTCCTTGTACAAGTACTTGCGCCCCTTGGCGACGTGGGGGTGTGTCGGCCAGAGCTTGGCCAGCCAGTCCTCGCCCCACTTAGCCTTGAGCCGTGCCTCTGTGGCCACGTCGTGTCTTGCGCGCTCACTGCGGCGCATCTTGGTGATCGTGTGCTCTGCCGAGTCCTCGACACGCAAATATGTATGATCGAGCTTGTAGGTCGTGCAGACCTTGGGCTGAAAGCCACGGACCCGGGCCCGGTGGCTCCAATCCAGATCAAAGCCCCAATAGCCCATCTCCTCGTCTAGCGGCCCGACTTCCTGCCAGGCTTGCACAGAGACCAGAGGAGCGGTCCACTCGACGAATGGCACGCAGGCACCATCCTCTTTCTGTTTCCCCGCACGCAGGTGCCGATGATCAGAATCAAAGACCGGATGGATCGCGGCCACGTCAGCGCCGCCGTGCTCTAGCAGCGCGCCGATCATTTCGGGCGGAAATGCTACGTTGGTAAGGTGCCAAACCCACTCGGCGCCGAACTCGATCATGAGCTCCATGCCGGCATTGAATACCGACGACATCGGCCCCACACCGTCCTCGCGCGCAATAGTGAAGATGGGGCCAAACTCCGCTTGCAGCGCACAGTCAAATGTGCGCTTGGTCCAGCCTGGCTCTTTGTAGCCAAGCAAGATCGCCGCTACTTTCGGCGCACTCATATCAGGCCCCTTTCTTAACAACTACTCGCCCACCGTACACCTGGGCATCCTCAAAGCCATGTCGCCGCAATCGCTTTATCAGAGGCTGCGCCTCGATGAATTTCTCATGCAGCAGGTGGACCACGAGCAAGGCGCCGGGCTCAAGCAGGCTATGCCAGTGGGCAAAGGCTCGATCCCATCGCTCTGCCGGTAGCCGCGCCAGCGCAAGAAAGCACTTGATCTCTGCCACGCTGCCGGGCGCAATATAGCGAATGTCGTCCAACTCGTAGATGGCATCTGTCTTGTCCTGCTTGGTGCTGTCAACGTTGAGATAGTCTCTGGCATAGCGGCCACCACAGCCGAGGTACAGCTTGATCGGCTTAGGCTTGTCGCCGCCGAGGCCTTGCTGATCTAAGCGAATGAGCTTGAAGCGGTTGAACTCGACGTCTGCCGGCAGAACCTCGCTAAAGAGCTCGTCCCAATCGTAGCCGTACTTCTCGATCCAGTAGGGTACAGCGAAGGCCTTGGCGCGCTGCTTGTATACCTTTTTGGAGGGCAGGCCTTTCACCTTCCCCCAGGTGGATGTGCCGTAGTGGATACGCTGTGCTTTGTCGCAGTACCCGGCCTTGTACCCGGCCTTGAATAGCTGGTAGGACAACTCGAGCTCCACATTCCAGCAGTATTTGAAGTCGGGATTGAAAAAGCCGTGCCGTACAGCATCTGCGCGCATCATCTGGATCAGGTAGTCGGCAGACGTGACGCTGTGATAGTCCATCCCCGGCCTCGGCTTGGCCGAGGTATAGCCGGATGTCTCACACGTTGGCGAGAGAATCCCCAGCTCGGGGTTGGCGTCCATCACGTCGACCAGGATCCGGGGCACATCTTGACCGTCCGGGCAAAAGACGTCGTTCATGGCGATGTAGTAGTAGCGATAGTCACCGGTCGCCCTGGCGATCCGCACACCCACGTTGTGCCCATAGGGCTTGCCGCGATACTCGGGGTCCTCGTACCAAAACGTCTCGTGTTCGCTGCGGTAGCTGCTGCCCATCTCGATGGTGTAGATGTCAGTGGTCAGCCCCTCGCAGCGGTCGCAAAACTCCGCGATCTGCCGAGCCACCAGATCGGCACGGTCGCGGTTGATGGTGACAATGGCCAGGTCCGCCTTGCGCTGGCCTACCGGGATAGCAGCCAGGTCCGTGAACTCGCCGTCTCGCCAGATGTGATCCAGACACACATCCTCACGGTGCATGATGTTGATCATTTGTCCTCCGGGATCAGGTCGACCTTGATCGCCTTGCCGTCACACTTGCGCAGAATGATGCGCCAGGCGTGTTGCGCATAGGCGCGCTTGGCCAGGCCAGCCTTGGTAAAGTAGTCCCATGTCCAGCGAGTGAAGGGCCGCACGTGCGTGGGATCGCTCCAAGCGTACTTGGGATAGGCAGCATCCGGCACCTCGATGTGCAGAACGCCGCCCGGCCGAAGTATCCGCCAGCACTCATCCATAAAAGCACAAGTGTCGTGCAGGTGCTCCAAGAGGTGATTGGCAACAATACAGTCACAGCAGTTGTCCTCTAGCGGCCAGGGATAGACCTCCAGATCGTGTACTATGTCGACCTCGGGGTAAGGAATGCGATCCACGAGGATGTGATTTGCGGTCTTAGGTGTCCGGCCACTGCCGAGATTGACGACTATCTGCGGCATACGGTGATCCTGCGCGTGGGTGCCTTGGGAGAAGGCTTGTGCTCAAAGCTCTTGAACTTGCACGAGTAGAGCGCTTCCTCAATGCCTGATTCCGTGCTGTACCAGCAGTGATACTTGTCGGCCAGCATGATCGGGAATTTGCGCATGCCCTTGAGCGTCTTGACGTCGTGCCGCTCATCATAGGTGTCCAGCGTAGCCCACTCGATCAGATACGCCTCGCGTGCGCGGTTGCCGATCTCGGCCAGCGAGTGAACAGGAAACGAAAAGTGGTGGTTGACGTTGAAAAGGGTCACATAGTCAAATGAGTGCGGCGCCGGCATCTCTTTCTCGGCGTTGGTGCAAACGTAGTGAATAACGCCGGTCGTGCCCCGGATCTCCGCGATCGTGTTGGCAATGGCGAAATACTTGGGCCTCGCCTCGTAGCCTACGACCTGCTTTGCGCCAAGGTCAGCCAGGATGTTGGGGACCGCACCATAGTGCGACCCAACCACCCAAATGCTCTTGCCAGGGATGGGCAGGCCAACGAAAGCCGCGTCTACAGTAGGCCCCCGATCCGGACCGGGCACCTTGAGCCCGTAGGGCAGGTTGATGCCCTGGTAGAGATTGAAGTCGGTCTTGGCCAGCCAGTCCTCAACTTGCGATTTCGTCCATGAACTCATCGAGCTCCCTCTTGAATGTTTCTAGGCCGGCGAGTAGGCCAACCTCTATGTAGGCCGGTGTGGTGACGAACGGCGCATAGTTGGCGTAGTCCAAGACCTCGACCTGCTCGGGGGCAAAGACGGTCTCGCCAAACAGGCCAAACCACACGCACAGCCTGTGCTGCGCATCGGCCATAAACCAGTTCCGGTAGTATTTCGACGGATGGCGCCCATCAATGCCACAGAGCAGCTTGCGCCCCCATATGATCTGGATGTGCCCCTCGGGCAACCAACCATTTGTTTCCAGGCTGGCCATCGCCGTGAAGAACTTGCGCGTGTCCGCGTGAAAGGCCTCGTGATGCGGCCCGGGATAGTTCCACTGACTGCCCTTGTGCCAGTATTGCCACATGTAGGTGAGCATGTCACACTCGATCCCCCAGGTGGTTTTTTCGCGGGCCTTGGCCAGGAATGCCAGCTCGTCCCGCTCCCACAGGTCGCGATGATCACGACACCAGCGTGCATACTTGGCGCGCGAGAGCAGGTCATAGCGATCGGGATAGATCAGGTCGTAGATGCGCACAGGCTCTACAGCCGGGCAGATAATGTCTAGCCGCTGCGCGTGCTGCGGCCCACCGGTCCCAGGCTTATGCACATGCGGGGTGTATGGGGGGCTATGCCTCACGCTCGACGACCCCCTTGATCGGCTGAGCATGGCACACGATGTAGTGACCGTCTGTCTCGAGCGCGATCCAGCACCAGGCCCGATCTGTGTAGTGGAAGTTGTCTATGCCCTGCAGAGACAAGTAGTTGTGGAAGCTGTGCGTGAGCAGGTGCCAGCGATGTGTCGGATCAGTAAAGGAGAGAGCAAAGTCGCGCATGTCGGGCGTCTTGATGTAGACCGTGCCGCCCGGACAGAGCACGCGCCAGCACTCATCCATGAACTTGATCAGATCGATCTCCAGGTGCTCTACCAGGTCCTTGGCAATGATCTCGACGACTGAGCCATCTTCCCAAGGCCAAGGTAAATTGTTAAGGTTCCATTGAACGTCGACGCCGGGCAGGTCNNCCCCGCAGGATTTTCTTGCCACACCCAAGGTGTAGCTTCAATCGCTCCATTTTCAGTCTCCCGGCGCTTACGCGCCATCCAGGCCAACCGCGACAGTCACGTTAGCCTTGTTGGCCCCACTGTTGTAGATGTAGAGCTTGTAGGTCGCCGACAGGTCCACGTCCTCGCGGCTCAGGTGCAGCCCATTGACCGAGCGCCAGGACGAGCCGTTGGGCGGATCGGCGGCGTCGGCATCGCTGAACCCATAGCTCACAGTCGTGTGCTGCGTGGCATCAGCGTTGTTCAGCGCCAAGATGAAGAGAAACTGCGCGTCAGTTCCCTCGGTCGTGTTGTCGAACGACAGCGTCATCAAATCGCCAGCCGTAAGCTCAAAGTCGAACACCCGCAGATAGTTGGTCGCATACGATAGCGACACCGACTTGGCATTGCCGCTAAGCGTCAGTACTGCAGTTAGAGAAACAGAAGCGCTCATAGACCACCTCCAGGGGAAAAGGAAAAGGGGCATACTCTTTACCGTATGCCCCTATTTTACCGCCCTATATGGGCGATACTTGCTTTTCTGTTTAGAGGTTTTCGTCGAAAACCGACATTTCCATCCTCCACTTCTTGGAATCAGGATCGTAGTAGGCTGGTACACCCCCTCTCTCACTGATCGTCGCCAACAGCTTTAGCGCCGAGGTCGGCTTCAATCCGGCTACCACAGCCATCTGCTCCTTCGTCCAATAATCCTCCCCCTCGAAGAGATAACGACAGATCATACGCTGCGCCACTATGCTCGCCCGCTGCGATGGCGTGTACTCCCTTGGCGCAGGCCCCAAACCATGAGGCTCATAACGCGCGTGGTAATACCCCGCCTGCGTGCGATACACCGGTAACTCTGGATGCTCTGACAGATTGCCCAACAGCCGGCGCGCACCAGCATAGGACATCTTCAACGACTTCGCCACCTGAGAAACTGTCATGCCAGGCGCATCGTGATATCTGCGCAATAGCAAAATACGCGTAATGTAGGCAGCTCGCGCTTGGGGCGTTGTCTCGTTCATAGAGGCCTCCCTTCTGTACAAACACTATATCACCAAAAGGTGCGTCTGGTCAACAGTATCCCAAATTTCCCACACTAATATCCCAAAGTATCCCACATGCTCGCCTTGCCCCCGGACCCGTCGCCATGAGAGTGGATATAAGCGGTGTTTATGAATGGTTCCAAATGAACATAGGGGGTAGCCCCCCCAAGGAGGTCTCTCATGGCTCGCAGGAACAACAACAGGTCTCGTCAGGCTCAGATGGCCGCGCAGCGCGCACAGCTCGCGGCAATGCAACGGTACATGCGCCGTGCCCCGTGCCACCCGATCAGGCAGCGGCGGCGCTCAGTGTACAGGTAGGGAGGTGACAACGTGGACAAGTATCTCAAGAGACGATGGGCGCATGCCCAGGAGTACACTGCCCAACAGGTAGTGCAGCTCGACAATGGCAGCTTCTGGTCTGTCCAGTCAACACGTGGTGGTTGGTACACAGTGTATGTGCAGTTCGATGCAGAGGGCAAGCTCTCGCGCACACACTGCCCATGTGATGACCACGGAGAGACCAAGCTACATGGCGTGGACTTTTGACGGCATGCTGGCGCTGCTGGTCTAGCAGCTATCACACGCCCCACGAGTGTCTACTACAGGGACTAAGGCCCACACTACAGCTATCCACATGCCACCCAGGCCACTGTACCAATGCGTGGTCCGACCAAAGAGGCATAGCATGGGTAGCACACAATCGAATACTACAACTGCATACATCGACTCACAGGCGTTACCTGTGCATCAGTGTGGTATGTACATCACACACATGCCTACCTAGCGTGCAGGCTAAGACACGTTAAACGATGCCCTTTGTGGGTGGGTCAACCCACGCTATTCACACTACATATGTGCCTGTAAGCGTGCTGTCCAGGCCTAACCATGACAGTATATAGCCGCTACTGCTGGCTACAGTAGCTACTATGCAAGGAGATTGCAATGTCTTACGTTCCCGCAGTTCAGATATCCACCAAGTACGTGCTCCCTATCCGTGAGCTTTTGCCCACGGGCCAACCGGTCTACAACTTTAAAGTTGTGGACTCTCGCGAGGTGACCGGGCGCAAGGTGGCCAATAAGTATTGCTTGGCCAACCTGTGCCCCGAGCTGATCGAGAACACGACGATGGTCCGCCTGATCGACGTGGACCAGATGGGTCAGCGGCTCCCTCAGAACTTGCGCCTGCAGGCCCTGGTCATCGCCCTGCACAGCTTCGAGGAGCCAATGGTGCCGCTGTGGACGCAAAGCGGCGGCAAGAATGGCACGTACTACTTTGTGCCGGCGTGGGTTTTCGAGAAACTCGTGGACTCGCTCGGCATCGACCGGGATACAGGGGCCGAAAGGTTCGCCAGCTACATCGGCCTGCTGTACTCGGACGTCGATCCCAAAGGCCGCTGTGTGGCTGTGCCCGCTATGTGGGACGAGCCCAAGCACGGCGAGGATGGCAACTGCGTCATCTCTCGCGCGCTGTGGGGAACTCGCTCGACACAGAGCAGGGGTATCGTGCTCAGGGGCGGCGATCGCTATCCGATGGCGCTGGAGAAGGGCATCAAGAACCCTCTGGCCTCAATGGACGGCAACCCCCGAGGCGCATACCTCAACAGCTCACAGGTCAAAGTCGCACACCCGGACGTTGGCCCTCATCAGCAGTTCATCCTGGTGCAGACCATCGTCAACGACAAGCCGATCCGCGTGCCCGCCACCTGGGAGCTGATCGAGCTCCTGCAGGATGTCCCCGAGGTGCGCAAGGTCCTCAAGGGCTACGTCGCAGAAGCTGTGGCCGAAATCTGCGAGATGCTCAAAGAGGGCGATCGCGTCAAGCTGCTCAAGCGGTTGGGCCAGCTTCGCATCGACGAGTACACAGGCGAGCTCTGCCAGACTGACCGCAACGTGCTCAGCGCGCTGAGGGCTAACTTCCCCTGGTGCGAGGAGCTGGAGGCCCGCCTGGGTCGCGTGTTCGTCGACGAGCTGGTAAGCCGCATCGCCCCCTCGGGCGGCGTGTTCGCGTGGTCCTACCTGGCCATCCAGCACGACAAAATCGGCGCGCGCTCATGCAAGTGGGAAGATGCCAAGTGCTTCGCCTACCGTGTGCCCTGCACGTCCATCGACAATGTGGTGCCCTTCGCCAAGGTCCTGCGCAACGGCAAGGTCCACCCCGACGTGATGGCCGCAATGGATGGGGACTCGGATGGCGACCGCATCAACGTGATCAGCGATCCCGCCATCGTGGACCTGTTCAAGAAGCACAGGCTGGACTTCCGCGCCGGCCACAAGCCCGACAAGCGGCGCGCAGAGTCTCCTGTGTCGCCAGACCGCCAGATCGATCTCGCCATCCAGACCAGAGAGGACCTGGGCGGCGTGGGGCGGCTGACGATGGCCATGCACACCAACCTTGTAGCCGGCAGGCTGAAAGAGGCTGCGAACGCTGGCTACCTGGCGCAACTGTGCCCGATGCTGCTCAAGTGGCAGGTCCTGGTCGACGGACTGCCCGCGCGTGACGTGATCCGCATCGCTCTGAGCAAGCGCATGCCGGTTGCATCCTGGCGCAAGAAGCAGCGTGAGGCCAAGGAGTTGGAAAGCCCCAGGGAGCTCTATCACCTGGGTATCCGCAAGAATGCCAGCATCATCGACTACTGCTGGAACTGCATGGTCAGGACCGTGCGGGAGTGGGTTCGCGAGAATCCCCTCAAGCCGCTGTCCCTGCCCTCAGTGGCGCGTCTCTCCTGGGAAGCACACCCCGAGATGCGGCTGTCTGGCGCAGACATGCGCTGGCAGCGTGCAGTGGTGCAGATGTGGGGCGAGTATTGGGCCGAGAACTACGGCAAGGACATCAGCCACGCCGCTCTCTTCCAGACACTGGAAGATTTGGGCGAGAAGGCCAGCGTGTCCTCGCTGGTGGCCCTGCTGCTCTGGCAGCCCAAGACCGGGGTCAGCACTGGCTTCGCTCTCAAGTGGCACGCGCTCGGTCGCCGCTGGGAGGATGTGCTGGGCCTGCGCGATGAGGTCAAGGATTGGGTCATCGCCCACAACGTCGACTATGAGGTCGCGGCCGCACTCAATGCCGCGATCCGTGAGGCGATGGGCTATGGGTTCGCTGAGCGTGTCGCATAGCTAGCGCGATAGACTAGCGAAGGTCCCAAGTAAGTAGGGATAAAGAAGAGGTGCTCTCACGTGAGAGCACCCGCCTGTGCCGGTGAGCCACGATCCGTGCAAATCCGGCGTCGGCAGTGCCGAGGAGCACAGCCCTAGACCACCACAGGTGGCGTGGGCCGCTCCGTAGCGGCTCTGTTGAACGGCAGCGGGGTGTTGTTAGTCAGGCTTGCAGCCTTAACAGGATTTGAGAGAAAATCCGACAAAAACCCCATATCTAGGAGGAATCCAATGTCACTCAGCCATGTTGAGGTCAAATCAGGCCAGAGGATTGCTGGTCGCTACCGGCGTGGTGGGCGTGAGGCTGGCGAGTTGAAGCTCGCGGTGCATGCTGTCATCGTGTACCGGAACGCCACAATGCTCATCGGCACGGACCTGGCCAGCGGGCGCGTCATCTCTGTGTATGCGGAGTGCTTTGACCCGCGCGAGTTCACCGTCTCTGATGGCGTCGAGGGCGATGAGCTGGACGTGAGTAACTACTACATCACGACCGGCAGCCGCGCCTTCTCGTTCCTGGAAGAGCCATCTGAAGAGGATCGCGAGTGGGCCGAGCTCCTGGGCGGTAAGCCCGTCTCCACTTTCAAGAACCTCGAGAGCGCCGTCATCGTCATCACTGCTCCTGACAACAAGGAGTAATCTGCGGGAATAGGGTGCGGCCTAGCCAGCCGCACCCGCTTTTTCCACACAATGCAGAGGTAAGAGAGGGTTACACCCCTGTACCCTACTTTTGCATCCTCTGGAGGTGGACGTCAGATGATATTCAATGCAGAGCGGTCTGACAGTGTATAGCTCGGATCGCCTGCGTCATCAACCAACTGAATACAGGCGCCCTATCCAACTAGGCCGGTGATGCTGTGATGGGGTAGCCGTAATGCAGCCAAGCACGTGACAAGCCGTGACCCGCTAGGGGATGCAGAGTCAGCTACTATAAGGAGGTTAGCTATGCCGGTGATTGACGTTGATGCTTCTGCTGAGAGGCAGGTAGCACAGAATGGTCATGTGTTCAAGCTTATCCGTGAGTCTGTGGATGCGCCGGTCATCACGCAGTTTGTTCATTCGTATGTGCCTAGCAAGTGGCAGGGCTGGTTTGTGCGTGAGGTTCGTAAGGCCTCTGCGCGCAAGTGGTCGGCCAAGCATTGGGCGCATCGCAAGAGTGAAGGGCTGTACATCATTCCTGTGGCATCTGAACCAGTGGCGTGAGAGAGAGGCTTGTATGTCCCTTGGTGCCCATCAGTAGTGTAGCCGCGACACAGCGTGAGGAAAAGCGCCGGCAGAATGGTCCTCTGCCTGTCCTGGTGGGTAACAAGGGGTATGCAAGCTCGCCCCGGAGGCAATGTCACTCTCTCGCCGCTGCGTATTCCCATTTCGGTGCCTGAAGGGCAGATGGGGCTGCGGCAAAGTGAACACAGATCCCTGGGTGATGGCTGCGACCCAGGCCGCTCAACAACAGCGCAGTAAGAGCGCGGAGGGCGCTTACGGTGGGGTGAATACCCGAAAGGGTTGAAAGCCTAGTCCCCACAAGGCGCGCCGGGCAACGCTTCCCGGTAAGAGCTGTGTGGTTGAAAGGTGGAGTTGGGCGCCCACCGCAAACGCAGGATAAGGTATGCCGTCTAAAGAACAAACCCCTGCCACAGCTCACCCAAACAGTGCCCGTCTCGATCCGTCCAGGCGGGCACTGCTGAACGATATAGGCACTGCTCTGGGAAAGGCTGTGCCGATCCAAAGGTGTGAGTCTCCAGAGCGTGCCAAAATCATCTAGTCAGGCTAGGCCAACGCGGTAGGCCGAAGGACCGAGACCTGGGGGCGGGTGGAGTCTGACCTTCTGAGCCCCCATCCTTACTTACAGATCACATTTAGGAGGTTAGTATGTATCACAAGGTGGTTTTGATCGGGCGCCTGGGCGGCGATCCCGAGATGCGCTACACCCCCTCGGGGACGGCAGTGACCAACTTCTCAGTGGCCACGAGCACGCGCATCAGCAAAGAGAACACGCCGGAATGTCCGGACGGCTGGAAAGAGGCCTACAACGGCAAGGCCTGGGAGTTAACGACCTGGTTCCGCGTCACTGCATGGCGGGGCCTGGCTGAGACGACCAATGCCTATCTCGCCAAGGGCCGGCAGGTCTACATCGAGGGCGAGCTGAACGGAACGACCGCAGACGGCTCACGCTATCCTCGCGTGTGGACCGGCCAGGATGGCGTGCCGCGTGCATCCTTCGAGATCACGGCGCGTACGGTCAAGTTCTTGGGCAGCAGCAATGGCAACAGCAGCGATGCACCGCAGCAGGACGAGCCGCCGCCCGGACACGTAGAAGAGAACGCAATCCCATTTTAAGCACTTACCGGGTGGGGCCGGTGCTCCGCAAGGAGACTGATTGTCGCTGGCCCCACCTACTGCCGAGGAGACTATCATGCCAGAAGTACCCAACACTAAGCTGCTGATCGGGGCGACATTCTTGTCTACCCTGCTGATGGCAGTTGCCCTGTTCACCCTTGCTGCGCCCACTGCAGAGGCAGAACAGCCTGTGCAGCCACAATCAAGTGAGCCCCAGGTGTTCTACATCGAAGAGGCCGGCCTGGTCTGCGTAGAGCTAGACGACATGCTGGCTTGCTCATGCCCTTGCACATCTGAGGCTTGCGAGCCCCAGATCAACACACAACTAGAGATCGTCCGAGTACCCGAGTTTATCACGAGAGAGGTATACATCGAGGTTCCCACGTACATCACCGTGACTGTGCCAGGCGATCCACCCGTAGAGGTGCCCCCCGCAGAGGTGCCCGAGCAAGAGGCACCCAATACCCCTACAGAGCCTGATCCTACCCCCGCAGAGATTCCTGAGCAGGAACCCAAGGCCCCCGAGAACGATCCGGGCCCGGATCCTACCTCTACTCCACAGCCAGAGCCTAAGCCGAAAGACAAGGATAAGTGCAACCAGGGTGTAGGCAATGGCAGCGAGGGGTGCGACCCCGGAAACAGCAACCACAACCAGCCCTCTAACGACGAGGGCGAGGGCGATACGCCTGGCAACCCTGGGCGCAAGCCAGACAAGGCCCTCAAGCCAACCAAGAGGCCTAAGCCTAACAAGGGCAAGGGCAAGAAGAAGTGAGGTGATACACTATGGCAGCATCGGCAAGCATCCGCACCAAGCGCTGTCACAAATGCCGACGACTTGTGCCTCGCAAGAGACGCCACCATCGCTATATCTGCAGACGATGCAGACACCCAAAGAGAAAGAACTACTCATGAACATCCCACGCCTATGGTTCAAGCTGCGGCAGCAGATCAGCAACTGGCTTGATCTCGAGATTCGCTGGTACAAGCCCTGCCGGCAGCTCTATATCAATATCCGTATCGGTCCAGCCGATGCGGTTCCATTCTAGAAACCCCTGTACTGCACAGGTATAAGGGTACAATATGGCGAAAAGAAAGGAGGTGGCCACTATGAACAAAAAGACAACCGGAGCCCTGATTGCTCTGTTGATATTACTTGTCGTCCTGCTCGATCACCCGATCAAGCGCAGCCTGGCAGGTGACCATAACCCTATCATCCAACTCTACTTGCTGGCCACTGGCCTACTGATCGCCGTTGGCGCCAGCTAGGAGAGCACGGTGAGCAACCACACAACGGACGAGAGATACTTTGAGGGCGCATTCCTGCAGCCCGGAGAGCAAGAGCCACTCGAGCTTGGAGAGCGGCGACCAGTCAGCTATTTCTGGTTCCCTTGGGACACTACCCCCTATACTAGCGAGTTCTGCAAACGCAAAGCCCGCGAGCTAATAGACAGCGGCGAGTATTGGGGTGTACGCCAAGTCTTTGTCTCGAGAGAGTTTATGAAGCTGCCCACAGGGAAATGGGATTGGGTGCCGTTCTGCACGATCGACATCAAACTGGCCAAAGATCAGTATGGAGACACCGTTTGGGACCGGCGCGAGGTCGAGCAATAGCTCCCACGTGAGAGCTAGTTTCAGCTCTTACGTGAGAGCAGTATCCCCCGGAGTCCCAAAACAGCCCAAAACAGAACACCGTATGGTGAGCGGGCTGGACAATCTGATCAATTCGTGATATAATACAAGCAACAAGACGAGATAGGAACCCCATAGGGGTATCGGTGGGAAGCCTAGTGATCGTGAACCTGCGCCCGGACTCTGAGACAGAGACGTAAGCGCGAAGTGGGGCTAGGCAAGGGTAGGCATAGGAGGGTCAAGGCCGCCCACAAACCATAAGGAGATATCAATGAGCAAAATCGCAGATGCCTTTAAAGCGACAGAGCGAGCAAAGAAAGCTCTAGATAACCAGCTAACAATACTCTCCATACTGGAGACCATCGACACCAGCATGGTCGATGGTTTCACCGCTGGTAGCACTNNGCTGGTAGCACTGGTCTGATCCTCTCGGTGACCGGTTGGGACAACTATTGTCAGCTACGCCGCGGGCTAGACAGGCTAGGCGCAGTTCCTCTCCGGCTTGCAGTAATGGATAGCGGGCAGCGACAGACCTACTTCAGGATGCCAGGCATCAGTAGGACGCACTGGTGGAACAGCTACCTGATCGTCATCAACAAGCCCGATCTGAAGGTATGTGAACGCATCCAGGTAGGCGAGCGAGTAGAGCCCATCTACAGGGTGAAATGCAAATGAAACGAGAGCAGTTTAACCAACTAGCCAAGGCCAC
>JABAHS010014429.1_pt1 | contig 57440 bp, 55 predicted proteins | sample 7062111 | NCBI WGS metagenome assembly JABAHS01 (sample SAMN14534600, study PRJNA622989) | marine sediment metagenome | biome: marine biome [ENVO:00000428]; feature: marine pelagic biome [ENVO:01000023]; material: deep marine sediment [ENVO:00002113]; isolation source: pool of 4 deep marine... | reverse complement strand
CAGCTGTCCGCGTGAGGAGCTGGCATCGGACGCGCCGGCGTCCCGGGCCTTCTCCGCGTAACCATCCACCCCTTCGCCCAGCACGATGTCCCGGGTGACGAGCCAGACGCCGTTCTCGTTTCTCTCCGGCCGGGCCAGTGCCCGGCCGTCGCGCGCCTCCTGGAGCCGTTCGCGATCCTGGGCGGAGAGCCGCGGGTCATCGGCGAAACGGATGGACGGGATGTAGTAAGTGCAGCAGCTGGGCTCGATCAAGTGCATGTGGACGTGTGCGGGGACCTCCGAGTCGGGATAGCTGGCCGGCCTGATGGTCTCGAAACGGTAGCGGCCGCGCTCGTCGGTCCTGGCCCAGCCGCGCAACAGGCCGTGCCGGTACGCCGCCTGACCTTCGAACCGGCCGTTGGGTGGGTAGATCCCCCGNNTACGGTCCCCTCGATCCGCATCGGCTCGCCGGGCTCGTCTTTCGGCGCGATGCGGGCGGCCGCGCTCAGCTCGTCGGGAAGACCCTGGAAGACCGCCTCGCACCCCTCGCAGGGGAGGCTGATGATCGGCTCGCGGGCCCGGGAGCCCGGCGTCTCCTGGGCGCGGGCGGCGCCGATTACGGCGAGGACCGAGATGGCGGCGGCGGCCAGGGTCGATGCCAGCCGGCACGGCCCAGGGATAGGTCGGACCGCCCGACGAACGAACCCGGTCGATCGGGACGTGGACATACGGAAGCTGCTCCTTTCATGAGCGTTGGCCCGAGCCGGTCACGGTGACGTGGCTCCCGGCCGGGATGGCTTCATTGGCTATCGACAATTGGATGCGTGCCGAGCTTGAAGCGTTTGAATTCAGGTCGCGGCGGGACCAGGCGTTTGCAGCCGGCGCGCTCACCCCACATACTAGGATTTCTGCAGCAATAGCCCGGCAGTCACCGAGGAACAAGGAGGGACCGATGACCGATCGATGGGTATCCCGAGCTTTCGGTATCGTGCTGGCCGCCTCGACCCTCGCCGCCTGCGGCCCGGCGGAGCGTGAGGAGGCGGCGGAAGCGGGCGCCTCCGAAATGGCGTCCGACGGGCACGTGGTCCGGGTGACGGCCCGGGACTACGCCTTCCAGCTGCCCGACTCCATCCCGTCCGGCTGGACCACCTTCCGGATGGAGAATCAGGGGATGGAGCATCACTTCATGCTGCTCAACCGGCTGCCCGACGACAGGATGTTCGAGGACTACTCGCGCGAGGTTGTGGCGCCGTTCGACACCGTGTGGCACGGATTGAAGACGGGCGTTCTGAACAAGGAGGGTGCGGTGGCGATGCTGGGTCGGCTGCTGCCCGCCTGGTACGCGTCGGTGCGTCAGATGGGTGGACCCGGCCTGGTCGCGCCGGGCGGTGTGGCGCAGACGACCGTCGAGCTCGAACCCGGCACGTACGTGATCGAGTGTTACGTGAAGACGAAGGACGGGACGTTCCATACGGCGTTGGGGATGCAGCGCGAGCTCGTGGTGACCAGCGAGCCGTCGGGTGGCTCGGCACCGGCGGCGGATGTCGACGTGCGGCTGTCGAACGGCGCGATCGAGACGGTCGGCGCGCTGAGCGCCGGGGCCCACACGGTGGCGGTGCATTTCGACGAGCATCCGGCGGCCGGGCTGGGCAACGACGTACACGTCGTCCGGCTGGAGCCGGACACGGACCTGGACCAGGTGACGGAATGGATGGACTGGCTGAACCTGAATGGCCTGCGGGCGCCGGCGCCGGCCCGGTTCGTGGGCGGCACCCAGGAGATGCCGGTCGGACACACCGCCTACTTCACCGTGGAGCTGGAGCCGGGCCGCTACGCCTGGATCACGGAGACCGATGCCGCCCGTGGGATGGTGAAGGAGTTCTCGGTCGAGTGACCGTGGCTGTGGTCGACCGCCGCCGGCGCTGTTTCAGCGTCTGGTTCGTCGCTGCGGCCCTGGCGTCGAGCGTCACCGCCTGCGCGGAGCGGCAACCGGAGGATGCGGCCGCTGACGTGCTGCGAGTGATCGAGGCGTACGACCGGGCGGTGGGCGAGAAGGATTCGCTTCGATTGACCGAGATCATGTCACCGCGCTTCGTGTACTTCACCTCCTCCGGGGCGGTCAGAGATCGCGATCGGTTCGTCGCCTTTCTCGTTTCACCCGCGTACCGGCCGACGCACCGGCGCCGCGATGAGCTCGTGCCGATCGTGCAGGGCGGGACTGCGGTCGTGAGCAGTCGCTGGAGCGGGTCCGGCACCTATCGAGGCCAGCCCTTCGAGGATGACCAGCGCTGCAGCCTGGTGCTGTCGCAGACCGAGGACGCCTGGAAGCTACTGGCGGAGCATTGTACCCCGATCATCGAATGACTCGAACGGCTGGCATCGTCAGCCTGCGGGTGCATGGCGCCGGCGGCCGTCTCGGCCATCGCACCGCGGTTCGCCGGAGATGAAGGCCCCGCGCGCCGCGAGCGGGTTGGCCTGGGTGGTCCTTGCCGGAATCGCCTACTACGTGCTGGTCGTTGCCGCGTTGCATCTGTTGGAGCCCGAGCTCGACCCGCTGACGACGCCGATCAGCTCGTACGTGAAAGGCCGCTACCCGGCGCTGGCCACGACGACGTTCTTCGCTTTCGCGACTCTGTTGACCGCCCTGGGTCTGGGGCTGCGGCGGACACTTCCGCCACGTCGAATGGGCCGCGTGGGTGTCGGCTTGATCTGGGTGGGGGCGGTTGGAGTGGCGATCGCCGGGATCTTTCCCGGGCCGCCGATGCACGCCGTGGGAGGAGCGATGGCGTTCCCACCGCTCTGCGTGGCCGTGTTAATCCTCTCTTATAAGTTTCGGCGCGTGCCACGTTGGAAGGATTTGGGATGGCTGCCCGCCGCCTTGGGACTACTGGCGGTGGCGCTCTTCCTGTTCGCGATAACCGTCCTGTCGGGCCGCGGGCTGGCGGGGCTTGGGCAGCGGCTCTTCTTCGCCGCGCTCTTCAGCTGGATCGCCGTGGTGGCCTGGCGGATAAAGAAACTGCTTGCGGCAGGCCCCACCGCCGGGTCGAGGTGGTCGTGAAGCCCAAGGGCCGGGCAGGCAATGGAACGTTGAGCCGCCTCCGGGCCTGGGCGGAAGCTGAACCGGCCGTCCGGGCCGCGGTCCTCATCGGGTCGAGGGCGGAACCATCGCGGGAACTGGACGCGTTGTCGGACTACGACATCGCGCTCTTCCTGGCCGACGGCCACGGCCTGGCCGCCCGAGACGACTGGCTGGCCGAGTTCGGCGAGGTCTTGATCTGGCTGCCGGAAACCGTGGAGCACATGGGGCGGACCGTCCCCACCCGGCTGGTCCAGTATCGCGACGGCACCAGGATCGACTTCACCCTGTCGAGGGTCGAAGTTCTCGAAGCGATACACGCCGATGGCCGGCTGCCGCNNCGTCCTGGTCGACAAGGACGGTGCGGCGCGTGACCTGCCGGTGCCCCGGGGGATCGGGTACGTGCCGGAGCGACCCGACGAGGCCCGGTATCGAGAGGTGGTGCGGGAGTTCTGGTGGGAGGCGATCTGCGTGGCGCGAAGCCTGGCGCGCGGTGAGCTGCTGCCGGCCAGATACAGCGCGGAGTGCGTGCTGCGGTTTCGCTGTATCGTGCCAATGATCGAATGGCACATCCAGGAGGCCGGCGACTGGCAGGTTCCGGTCCGAGCGGTGGGCCGCGGCCTGCTCGACGTTCTGCCGGGGGACGATCGACACGAGCTCGAGCGGACGTTCGCCGGGTCATCGCCCAGCGAGAACTGGGAGGCATTGTTCGCAGCGATGTCGTTCTTTCGCCGCATCTCCCGATCCGTGGCCCGGGATCTCGAGTTCGATTATCCGGAAGTGATGGACGGGGAGACAACGGGATTGGTCAGCGCGCTCAGGCGATCGACCGCCGAAACGCGAGACCGTCAGAGAGGGAGTCGATGAAAGTACTTGCCGCGTTATCCGCCGTGTGGGTCGTGTTCGGGCCGGCCGCCATCGCCGGGCAGGACGTGTCGCCGCGCGTCAGCGCAGACGGCTTCGTCGAGACGCGCGACGGACTGTCGTTGTATTACCGGGTGCTGGGTGACGCGCCGGACACGGCCGTGGTCGTCCACGGCGGCCCGGGGGCGGGGATGGGCAGCATACTTCCTCACCTGGCTCCGTTCGCGGACTCGATCACGCTGATCTTTTACGATCAGCGGGGCGGAGGTCGCTCGAGCCTGCCCGCTGACACGACCCGGCTGGCGCCCGAGTGGTTCGTGGCGGACCTGGAATCGGTCCGCCGCTTCTTCGGGCTCGAGCGGATGAAGCTGATCGCGCATTCGTTCGGCGCCATCCTGGTGGCACGCTACCTCGAGCTCCACCCGGAGCGCGTCGAGCGGCTGGTCCTGCTGGGAGCCACGGGACCCAGCCGAAAGGAGGCGGCCGAGGTCGCTCGGTCCACGGCGGGCCTGGACAGCGCGACCGCCAGCAGACGCCAGGAACTAATCAACCTGTTGCTGAGCGGTCAGGCGGAGGACCCGCTGGCGGCGTGCCATGAGCTCGAGTCGCTGGCGGACAGCTCGAGCAACTGGCGCGGTTCGAACTGCGACATGCCACCCGAGGCGGTGAGGTACTACTTCCACTACACGGCCCGGTTGGGGCCCAGGGGGTTCGGCGCCTGGGACTTCACCGAAAGGTTGAAGAATCTGTCGGTGCCGGTCCTGGTCGTCCACGGGTCCGAGGATGAAGCCGGTGCTCCGCTGCAGCGCGCCTGGGCGGATGCCTTCGCGGACGGGAGACTGTGGATGATTCCCGAGGCGGGCCGCGGCGCGATCGCCGACCGGCCGGACCTGGTCCGGGCGGGGATACTGGAGTTCCTGCGAGGCGTTGCCCATCGTTCCGAGGGGCAGGGGGAAATGACGAGTCAGAACATCGCGGACGAGATCGCCGGCAAGACGATACGCTGGACCTGGACGGAGGGGCCGGTGGCGGGCACGACGCACGAGCACGAGTTCAACGAGGACGGTACCGTGGTCTGGCGCGTGGTCGAGGGCCCGCAGGCGGGCCATTCGGCGACTGAAGAAGAGTACGCGGCGCTCGAGATCGCCGACGGCGTGATCGCGGTCTCGTACCTCGCGGCGTCGGGCTATACGCTGACCGTCGTGCTCAACTTCGAGGACAACAGCATGGTCGGGTTCGCGTCGGGCGCGGACCGGTGGCATCCCATGAAGGGGACGTTCGAGGTGATCGGGTAGAAGGCGGCGGCGACTGGCTCGAGACACGTTGACCATGGACGGTGATCGGCATGCCGGGGATTGACCCTATCGAACTGTTTCAGCACATGGAGTGGGCGGACGCGCTGGTCTGGCGGAACGCGCTGGCGCTGCCCGCGGCGCGGGACGACGCGGTCCTGCGCGAGCGGCTCTATCACACGCACGTGGTGCAGTGGACGTACCTGCAGATGTGGTGCGGCGTGCCACTCCGGTATCGCGAGGAATCGAGCTTCGAGGATCTGGAGGCGATCCACGCGTGGGTACGCGACTACTACGGACAGGCCGCCGAGCAGCTGGAGCAGGTCGACGCCGAGAGCCTGGGGCGCGAGGTCGAGTTCCCGTGGGCCGAGCAGCTGATCGAGCGGTTCGGGCGCGCCCGAATGGCCACTTTGGCCGAGACGATCGTTCAGGTCGTCTCGCATACGAGCTATCATCGGGGTCAGATCAACACCCGGCTGCGCGAGCTGGGCGGCGAGCCGCCCCTGACCGATTTCATCGCCTGGATCTGGATGGGCCGGCCGGCCGCGAGCTGGTCGGACGCTGCGGCGAACGATTCGGGTCAGAATTGAGGCGGCCGGCTACGAGCGATGGAGAGGGTCGGAGTGACTTCCGGCGGTTCGCTGGAGAGCGTGTGTCCCGGCTGCGGGCTGCGGATGCCGGTGAGCGAGCGGGTGCCGTACGACGGGTACTTCAACGTATCGCCGGAGTGCTGGAGCGTGTTCACCGAGGTGGTCGGCAGCGAGTTCGGCCACGCCGTACTGTTCGGCCAGGCCCATCAGCTGACCGTCGACGCGTACGCGGTCCAACACGCCGGCGGTTCCCACCCCGACAAGTCGGTCGACGTCCATCTGTGCGGCCTGCACCTGGTCCTGGAGCGCGGCCTGGTGCCGGCCCGCGTGGGGCCGCTGCTGCAGCGGCTGGTCGGGGCGGTAAGCGAGTGGCCGCACTTTCCGCCGCCGGCGGAGCGAGGCTCGCTGACGGTGTTCGACGTGGCGATGGCCGATGATCTGGAAGGGCACGTGCGGGTCGTGCGGGAGTGGGCGCGTGGAGTGTGGGCGGCGTGGTCGGAGCACCACGCGGCGGTGGCGCGGTTGGTTGAAGGGGTGCTGGGATCGGTGGGTCAGTAGCCCATTAAGTTGATAATTGATAATTGTATGTGAGCATTGAAAAATTCGCTTTGGCAATTGAATGGTGAAGATTGAACATCCAATAGCCAATCGCCAAGCTGAAGTTTCAATGCTCACATTCAATTCTCAATTTCCAAGTGATGGGGGGTGAGGCGGGTGATGGGTGGGCCACACCAAGGAGGACGAGTGCACTTCGCCGGGTTGGCGCCCGAACAGGCATCGGCGGCGATGGTGCTGGTGCACGGGCGCGGCGGCTCGGCGGCGGACATGCTGGCGCTGGCCCAGGAGCTGGAGCATCCGGGGTTCGCCTATCTGGCGCCGCAGGCCGCCGACTTCACCTGGTATCCGTACGGCTTCATGGCGCCGCTGGAAGCGAACGAGCCCGGTCTGTCCTCCGGGCTGGCGTGGCTCGATGAGCTGCTGGCGGACCTGGCGGACGACGGGGTCCCGGCGGAGCGGGTAGTGCTCGTGGGCTTTTCGCAGGGTGCCTGCGTGGCGCTGGAGTACGCGGCGCGGAACGCCCGTCGCTACGGCGGCGTGGCGGGCCTGAGCGGCGGCCTGATCGGGCCGCCGGGGACGCCGCGGGACTACGACGGTTGGTTCGACGGGACGCCGGTCTTCCTGGGGTGCAGCGATGTCGATCCGCATGTCCCGGCGGAGCGGGTGGAGGAGACGGCGGCGGTCATCGAGGGGCTGGGCGGTCAGGTGGAGAAGCGGATCTATCCGGGGCTGGGACATACGGTGAACCGCGACGAGATCGACGCCGTGCGCGAGATGATGTCGGCGCTGGCCGGGGGGTAGCGGCTGGAAGTGGATCGCGTCCCGCCGGATCGTTATAAATAGAGTGGGCGGCTCGGGATCGTGATCGCGAGGCATGCAGAACCCGAAACGCGCCGAAGCTCATGACCACGTCACACCTCCGCCGAACCGCCGTCGCCGGGCAGTTCTATCCGGACGACGCCGACGACCTGACGAGCCTTCTCGAGAAGTTCCTGTCCGGTGTGGAACAGCGGCGTCGTGCCGCGGTCGCCGCGATCGCGCCGCACGCCGGCCTGGTCTACTCGGGCGCCTGCGCCGCCCACGTGTTCGGCCGGCTGAACCTGCCGCCGGTGGTGGTGATCCTGGCGCCGAACCATACCGGCTTCGTGAGCGCGCCGGGCGGCGCCAGCCTCTGGGCGCGAGGCGCGTTCGAGACGCCGCTGGGCGACGTGCCCGTGGCGGAGGACTTCGCCGAGGCGCTGATCGCCCGCTGCACGCTGGCCGCACACGACCCGGACGCGCACTGGAGCGAGCACGCGGTCGAGATCGAGCTGCCGTTCGTGGCGGCGCTGGCCCCCGAGTCGCAGATCGTTCCCATCGTTCTGGCCTGGGACGATTGGAGCCGCTGCAAGCAGCTGGCGGACGCGCTGGCGGCCACCGTGCGCGAGTGGCCGGCGGACGTGCTGCTGGTGGCGTCGTCGGACATGACCCACTTCGAGCCGGCGGCGCGGGCGAAGGAGAAGGACATGCTGGCGCTGGCGGCGGTGGCCGAGCTGGACGGGCAGGCCCTGCTGAAGGTCTGCGAGCGGGAGCGGATCACGATGTGCGGCCGGGGTCCGGCGGCGGTGACGCTGGAGGCGGCGCGGCAGCTGGGCGCGACCCGCGGCGAGCTGGTGGACTACCGGCACAGCGGCATGGTCAACCGTGACGACTCGAAGGTAGTGGCGTACGCGGGCGTGATCATCAATTGAGGCGGCCAACCAGGTCCGCCGGGCCGATCGGGTAATCTGCCGAGCATCCCCTCGCGGGCGGCGGCGCCAGCGATTAAGCTTCCGCATGCCTGCCGAAACGCTGGGCAAGCCGGGGGTCGGGGACGAGCGGCTTCTCCTCAAAGATCCGAACCTGCACGTCATCTTCGGTGTCACGCTGATGGCGGTGCTGGGCGTGTCGAGCATCACGCCGGCCTTCCCGCAGATCGCCGACGCGCTGGGCCTGACGCCGGGGCAGGTGGGGCTGCTGGTGGCGGTGTTCACGCTGCCCGGCGCCACGCTGACGCCGATCATCGGTGTGCTGGCGGACCGGCTGGGTCGCAAGCGCGTGCTGGTCCCGTCGCTGGTGGTCTTCGCGCTGGCGGGCACGGTCTGCGGGTTCGCCCGTGATTTCCAGCTGCTGCTCCTGCTGCGGCTGCTGCAGGGGGTGGGCGCGGCGGGCCTGGGCGCGCTCAACATCACGATCGTCGGCGACCTGTACGAAGGTTGGAAGCGTGCCACGGTGCTGGGCTACAACGCCAGCGTGCTGAGCGTGGGCACGGCGCTCTACCCGGCGATCGGCGGCCTGCTGGCGCTGCTGGGCTGGTTCTACCCGTTCTTCCTGCCGGTGCTGGCGCTGCCGGTGGCGCTGCTGGTGACGCTGCGGCTGAGGAACCCGGAGCCGGCGCAGGAGCAGGGCCTGGCCGACTACCTGCGGAGCACGTGGATCAGCATCCGTGACCCGCGGGCGCTGGGCCTGTTCCTGGCCAGTCTGATGACGTTCATCATACTGTACGGCGCCTACCTGACGTACCTGCCGTTCTTGGTGAAGAGCTCGTTCGACGTGTCGCCGCTGGTGATCGGGCTCCTGTTCACGGTCACCTCGATCGCGACGGCGATCACGTCGTTCCGGTTGGGCCAGCTGGCGCGGCGGTTCACATCGCGGAACCTGATCCGGACGGGCTTCGCTCTCTACGCGCTGACCATGCTGACCCTGCCGCTGGCGCCGACGCTGTGGCTGATCCTGGTGCCCGCGACGCTCTACGGCGTGGCCAACGGGATCACGATCCCGAACATCCTGAACATGCTGACCGGGCTGGCGCCGGCGCAGTACCGGGCGGCGTTCCTGTCGGTGAACGCTATGATCCTGCGATTGGGCCAGACGCTGGGGCCGATCGTGGCGGGCGCGATGCTCGCCTTGCGTGGGCTGCCAGGCGCCTACTACGGGAGCGCGCTGCTGGCGGTGGCGACGCTGGGCGTGGTGAGCGTGACGGTCAGGGCGGAGGCGTGAGGCGATGTCGGGGTCCGTGGGCAGTTGGCTGATCCTGGCGGGCGTCGGGCTCGTGCTGCTGGGCGTGATCGTGCGGTTGGGGCTCCTGTCGTGGTTCGGGCATCTGCCGGGCGACATCCGGATCGAGGGCGAGTCGGTGCGGGTCTACGTGCCGATCGTGTCGATGCTGCTGATCTCGCTACTGGCTAGTGGGCTCTTCTATATCGTGCGGCGATTACTCGGATGAGCGAACCGGCGAACCGTCGCGACGGGCGGTTCCGGAACCCGTGGCCGATCGCGACGTCGCACCGGTTCGGCGGCTTTCTGCGCTGGGTGCTGTGGGAGCGGCTGACGAAGGAGATACCGGCGGACCCGGACCCGTCGGTCTTCCAGCGGGCGGAGCCTGCCTTCCGGTCGCCGCGGGCGGCGGCGGACGAGCTGACGGTGACCTGGGTGGGCCACGCGACGGTCTTACTGCAGCTGGGCGACGTGAACGCCCTCACCGATCCCCACTGGTCGGAACGGGCCTCGCCGGTCCAGTTCGCGGGGCCGGCCCGCTGGGTTGAGCCCGGTGTCGCGTTCGGCGACCTGCCGCCCATCGACCTGGTCCTCATCTCGCACAACCACTACGACCACCTGGACGACGGCAGCGTGCGCCGGCTGGCGGCGGCGTTTCCCGACGCGGCCTGGCGGGTCCCGCTGGGGCTGGCGAGCTTCGTGGCGAAGCGTGGCGCCCGGGACGTGGAGGAGCTGGACTGGTGGGACGAGACCGAGGTGCGCGGCGCCCGGGCCACCTGCACGCCGGCGCAGCACTTCAGCGCCCGGACGCCGTTCGACCGGAACCGAACGCTCTGGTGCGGCTGGGTGCTGGAGCTCGGCGGTCGCCGCGTCTTCTTCGCCGGCGACACGGGCTACCATCCGAAGTTCGGCGCGATCGGTGAGCGGCTGGGCCCGTTCGACATGGCGCTCTTCCCCGTGGGCGCCTACGAGCCGCGCTGGTTCATGGGGCCGGTCCACATGAACCCGGAGGAGGCGGTCCAGGCGTATCTCGATGTGACCCGCGGATCCGGGGGGAATCCGGATCGGCGTTGCGTCATGGTCCCGATCCACTGGGGCACCTTCAAGCTGACCGACGAGGCGATGGACGAGCCGCCGCGGCGAGCCGTGCAGGTGTGGACGAACGCTGGCCTGCCGCGCGATCGACTGTGGCTTCTCGCTCACGGGGAATCGCGAGAGCTCACAGACAGGCACGACCGAACGGGCCACCAGCGGATTTGACTGCGTTGGGTGCATTGCTCAGGGTTGATACTTGTTCGCAACGGGAGCGTGAATCGTGAAAATCACACACCTCGCGCTGGTCGGCCTGATCGCCTGTACTCCGTCGGAACGAGAGGGCTCGGCGACGTCCACGCCGGCCCGGGACTCGGTGGAATCCGAGACGATCCAGGAAACGCGGTCCTTCGCCGATTGGTGCAACGACGCCGGTGCTCCCGAAGAAGTCCGGTACACAATCGAGGTCATACTGGCAGTCCTCGAGCGCACCGAATGCACGGCGGCCGAACTCGCGCTTGACTCGATTGAAGTTCTCGATCTGGAAAACGTCGCCACCGAGTACGAATTCGGACTCGACAACTACCAGGGGCCGGGCCGTCGGGCCAAGGAGATGATCGCCGAGCGGCCGATCCGTGACCTCCGGCCAGTTTCGCGGCTCACGCAGCTCCGCGCGCTGAAGATGAACGGCAACGACGTGATCGACCTCGAGCCTTTGGCGGAGCTGCGCGGACTGCGGGTGATCGAGCTGAGCGGCAGCGCCCCCACCGAATTGGAGCCGTTGCGCGGCCTGACGCAACTGACGGTTCTGGAACTGGACGGCAGCAATATCCGGGACTATTCACCGCTCGAGAATCTCACCGGATTGAAGAAGCTCTCGATCTACCGAGGGAGCCTGAGTGAGATCGGATGGATCGCCGGGCTACGGGGCCTGACCAGTCTCAACCTGACCGGAAACCAGATCGATGACCTGACCCCGCTGGCCGGGCTGACCGCACTGGAGACGTTGTCGCTGGGCCGAAATCGGATCAAGGATGTCACCCCGTTGGCGAACTTGCCGCGAGTGAACTGGCTGAACCTGGGCGGCAACGAGATCGTCGACGTGTCACCGCTGGCCGGCATGCACAGCCTGCGGAGCTTGTGGCTGGACGATAACAAGATCGAAGATGCGACACCCCTGGCGGCGTTGACCGGTCTCAAGTACCTGGTTCTCTCTGGCAACCCGCTGCGCGATAAACGTTGTCCGCTCCCCCCGGACCGAACAGGGCCCAGGTGCGCGCTCTAGCGCCACGCCCGTATTCGTCGGATATCGTGCGGGTTCTTTCACTCAGCGATCCGCAGGGCGGCGCAGGGGCCAGTCATCGTCGCCGGCCGCCGTCGGTCTGGTAACGCCTTCGGCGATTCTTTAGTTTTCCTGCCGTTACCGCTGCAGACCACCACATAATCGACGGCCGCCGGGAGGGTGCACGAGTCGGATGCCGATCACTTACCAGATCGACAAGGACGCCGAGATCGTCCGCGCCGTGGCGCGGGGAGATGTGAGCCTGGACGAGGAGCGCCGCTGCTTCGAGGCGTTCCTCGCCGACCCGGACCACGAGCCGGGGTTCGGCATCCTGCTGGACAACCGGGAGCGCGGCATACCCGCGTCGTCGGAGCACATCCGGGGGATGGCCCGGGCGTTCCAGGACCGGCGCGAGGAGGTGGGGCCGGCGCGGATGGCGATCGTGGTGTCGCGGGAGGTGTCGCTGGGGCTGGCGCGGATGTTCGCGCTGCTCACCGATGACACGCCGGTGGACGCCCAGGCGTTCGCCGACATCAACCAGGCGGAGGCCTGGCTGAGCGGCGGCCGGGCGCGGCCGGCCCGGCAGGTCGACGACGGTCGCGGCGGCAAGGAGATGCTGGTGACGGCGGAGGACGGCACGCGCCTCTTCTGCCGGGTGATAGGCGACGGCGATCAGACCGTGATCGTGCCGATGCTGACCTACCACGGCGATCGGTTCGACCCCCTGGCGGAGGGGCGCGGGCGTCGTCTGGTGCTCTACGATCCCCGGGGGCGCGGCCGGTCGGACAGCGTGCCGACGGCCCGGGTATCGCTACAGCACCAGCTGCTGGACCTGGACGCGATCCGCCGGGCGGTGGGCGCCGACGACGTGGCGCTGATCGGCTGGTCGAGCCTGGGGATGGAGCTGTTCGTCTACGCGCTGCGCCAGCCGGGACGGGTGAGCCGGCTGGTCCAGCTGGCGCCAGTGCCGCCGCGGCAGGACCCGTACGTCGAGCAGCTGATCAAGGATCGGGAGGAGCGGACCGACAACGAGGCGGTGGCAAAGCTGGAGGAGCGGCGCGCGGCCGGCGAGTTCCGGGACGCGCCGCAGGAGCTGTGTCGCGAGCTCAATCGGCTGACCTGGCCGGCGATGTTCGCCGATCGCGCCTCGGTGGACGATGTGCCCGACGTCTGTTTCTACCCCAACGAGTGGCCGATCAACCTGTCCCGTTATCTGGAGCAGCTGCTGGCCTCCTACGGCGACTACGACTGGCGTCCGCACCTGGGCTCGGTGGAGGCGCCGCGCCTGGTGATCCACGGCGCCCGGGACAACGTGCCGTTCGGCGCCAGCCGGGAATGGGTGGCGGGCCAGGCGAACGCGCGCCTGCTGGTGCTGGACGGGGTGGGGCACTGGCCGCACTACGAGGCTCCCGATTCGTGCTTGTCGGCGATCGATAGGTTCCTTTCGGGTGAGTGGCCGGCGGGGAGCGAGGCTGTGGGACTGAGGAGGAAGGGGTGAGTTGGTGGGTTGGTGCGTTAGTGAGTTAGTGAGTTAGTGAGTTGGTGCGTTTGCGCATGAGTGAACTGTGGGTTGAGTAGCAGCGTGGGATGTGTCGCCTTCACCAACCCACCAACCCACCAACCTACTAACGCACCAACTCGTACCGGATTGCCAAAGAAGAGGAATCTTCATGAATCACAGGGTTCTCGATGCCTTCGGCCCCGGGCTGCCGCTGGTGGCGGGGCTGGTGGTTTTCTCGGTCGTGGGGATGCGGCTGCAGGAGCCGATGTTCGATCGGTACTTCGAGGCGCGGACGATGCGGGTCGATTACTTCCATACCGGGAACGCGACGCGGGAGATCATCGCCCTGGATCGGGTCGTCTCGGACGGGGTGTGGGCGGGCAGCCGAACGCGGCTGATCGATCCGCTGGGGCTGGGCAAGTACTACTTCGAGGTGTACGACGCCGAGGGCGGCGAGCTCCTCTACTCGCGGGGCTTCTCGTCGATCTACGGCGAGTGGGAGACGACGGGCGAGGCGGAGGCCATCTACCGGACCTTCCACGAGTCGCTCCGCTTCCCGTGGCCGAAGGCGCCGGTCCGGGTGGTTCTGAAGAAACGCGGAGACGACGCGTTCCACGAGCTGTGGTCCACCGAGGTCGACCCGGACGCCCGGTCGGTGAACCCGGCGGACGCGCCGGCCCGGGGCACGGTCTGGGCGCTGTTCGAGAACGGGCCGCCGGCCGAGAAAGTGGATCTGGTGGTGCTGGGCGAAGGATACACCGAGGCCGAGCTGCCGAAGTTTCACGCCGACGCCGAGCGGCTGGTGGGCGAGCTGTTCGCGACCGAGCCGTTCCGGAGCCGGCGATCGGACTTCAACGTGCGGGCGATCGACCTGGCGGCGGCGGAGTCGGGCGTGAGCCGGCCGCACGGCGGGGTGTATCGCCGCAACCCGGTGGCGACGCGGTACAGCATCTTCGACTCGGAGCGCTACGTACTGACGTACGACAACCGGACGTTGCGGGACGTGCTGTCGGCCGCGCCGTACGATTTCATCGCCATCCTGGTGAACGAGGCGCAGTACGGCGGCGGCGGCATCTACAACTTCCAGGCGACCTCGGCGGTGGATTCGGAGTTCTCCGACTACGTCTTCGTGCACGAGTTCGGCCACCACTTCGCCGGGCTGGCCGACGAGTACTACACGTCGCCGGTGGCCTACGAGACCGGCGCGGTGGAGATGAAGGAGCCGTGGGAGCCGAACGTCACCGCGCTGCTCGATGCCGAGAACCTGAAGTGGGCACACCTGGTTGAAGACGGGACGCCGCTGCCGACGCCGTGGGGCAAGGAGCGCTACGAGGAGCACGCCCGGGAGATCCTCGAGCGCCGGATCGAGCTGATCGAGGGGCAGGCGCCCGAATCGAAGTTCGACTCGCTCTTCCACGAGCAGCGCGAGATCGAGACCGAGATGCTGAGCTCGATGGAGTACTACGGGGTGGTGGGCGCGTTCGAGGGTGCGATGTACGAGCCGCGTGGCCTGTACCGGCCGGAGGTCGACTGCATCATGTTCACCCGCAACGATGTCGGTTTCTGCCGGGTCTGTACGGAAGCGATCGAGCGGGTGATCGACCTGTACGCCGGCGGCTGAGCACCTCGCGATGCCGGGCCCCGGGACCTACGCGCGGATCTACGACGTGGTGCGCCGCATCCCCCGGGGCCGTGTGGCGACCTACGGACAGATCGCCGAGCTGGCGGAGCTGGCGGGCCACGCCCGGCAGGTGGGCTACGCGCTCAGCGTGCTGTCCGACGATGACGTGCCGTGGCACCGGGTAGTGAACGCGCAGGGCCGGATCAGCCCCCGGGCCGAGGCGGGCTACGACCTGTTGCAGCGGGAGCTGCTGGAGGACGAGGGCGTGGAGTTCGACGCCGACGACCGGATCGCGCTGGAGCGGTTCCGCTGGCAGCCACCGGGCTGGTCGCCCGAGATCGACTGACCGAACCGACGGAGGCGGAGGCGATGGAAGGCGTCGAGAAGCTGGTCGACCTGGTGGATTACCAGGACGGCTCGGTGGTGAGTCGGACGATCATCAAGAAGAAGACGGGCACGGTGACGCTGTTCGCGTTCGACGAAGGCGAGGAGCTGAGCGAGCACACGGCGCCGTACGACGCGCTGGTCCAGGTGCTGGACGGCGTGGCGGAGGTCACGCTGCTGGGTGAGGGACATCGAGTGGGGAGCGGCGAGGCGATCCTGATGCCGGCCGACGTGCCGCACGCGGTGCGAGCGCCGGAGCGTTTCAAGATGATGCTCACGATGGTCAAGTCGTGATCTTCCCGGATCGGACGTTCGCCTGGCTGACCGTGATCCGCGCCTACGTGGTCTGGCTGGCGCTGCGGGCCGTCATGCTGGTGGCGGGCGGTCTGGCGGTGAACCTGTACGCCTCGGTTCTCGCGATCGGGGTGACGGTCGGGCTGGTCACGCTGGAAGGGCGGCGGCGAAACGAGCACCTGTTTCTGGCCAACCTGGGCGTGTCGTTGCCCGCCCTGCTGATTCTGGCCGCCTTGCCGCCAACGGTCATGGAGCTGGCGATCGGGATCGCGACGCTGCCATGGTGAGGCCGATCCTGTCGGCGGAGTCGATCCACAAGGCGTTCGGGCGGAACGCGGTTCTGGCATCGGCCGGGCTGTGGGCGACGCCGGGTCGGATCACGGCGCTGGTGGGCCGGAACGGCTCGGGCAAGACGACGCTGATGAAGATCGCCGCGGGCTGGCTACGGGCCGATCACGGAACGGTCATCTTCAAGGGTGTGGCGTACGAGCGGCCGCGGCTGCCGCAGCTGGCGAACGCCGGCCTCTTCTTCCTCCCCGACCGGGACCTGCTGTCGCTCACCGTGACGCTGAACCGCCACCTGGGTGCGGTGCGCGCCCGCTTCCCGAACGCCCGGCCGGAGGAGGCGGCGGCGCTGCTCCGGGTCGACGAGCTGGCGGGCCGGAAGCCGAAGAGCTTCTCCGGTGGCGAGCGGCGGCGCGCGGCGCTGGCGGTGGCGCTGGCGCGGGATCCCGATTGCCTGCTGGCCGACGAGCCGTTCCTGGACGCCGAGCCCGCCGACGCGAGGACGATGGCCACGGCGTTTCGGGCCCTGTCCGAGAAGGGGTGCGCGCTGGTGGTCGCGGGCCAGGAGGTCCGCGAGCTGCTCGACCTGGCGGATGAGGTGGTGTGGGTGACGTCGGGCACGACCCGACACCTGGGCGCACCGGCGGAGGCACGGGCGGACGACGAGTTTCGGCGCCGGTATCTGGGCGAGCGCTAGACGACGAAACGGGAGCGGATGACCGTGCGGTAAGCGCCGGACCGCGGCTTACTCCGTCCTCAGCGCCTGGACGGGATCGATCCGTCCGGCCCGGCGGGCGGGCACGTAGCTGGCCACGATGGCGACGGCGAACAGGAGCGCCGCCATGCCGGCGAACGTGGCGGGATCGCTCGGACTGACCTGGTAGAGGAGGCTCCCCAGCAGACGGGTGAGGGCGAAGGCCGCGACCAGGCCCGCGGCGATTCCGATCGATGCGAGTACGGCACCCTCGCGCACCACCATCCGGACCACGCCCACGGGGCTCGCCCCGAGTGCTATGCGGATGCCGAGCTCGGAGCCGCGCTGGCGCACCGCGTAGGCGAGGACCCCATAGATCCCGACCAGTCCGAGGAACAGCGCGGTGCCCGCGCCCACGAGCAAGAGCAGCATCGTCACCCGGGGGCGCGTCATCGAACGGTCGACGAGATCCTCCAGCGTGCCGATCCGTGCCATCGCGAGCTTCGGGTCCACCCCGTCGATGGTCCGCCGGATCGCCGGCACGAGGGAGAGGGGCGGCAGACTCGTCCGCACGACGTACATCTCGTCCCTGGGGCTGCCGAAGCGCACCGGCGTGGTGTCGTCCTGCGCACGTTGGATGTGGGGGAGGTAAACCGCTCTCGATGGGCCGTCGGCGATGGTGCGACTCGGAACGTCGCCGGCCACGCCGACGACGTGCAGGGGGAGGTCGCCCAGGGTGCGCAACCGGACCCGCCTTCCGATCGGGTCGCCGCCGCCGAAGAGCGAGCGGGCGAGCGCCGCGCTCAAGATGACCCCGGGCGCACCGGGGCTCGCGTCAGCCGTCTGGAACGTGCGCCCCTTCAGGAGCGGGATCCCCATCGCCCGGAAATAGTCCGCGGTGGCATAGCTGAACAGAGCATGCGGCGCGTCGGCGCTGTCCCCGGCCGGGCGGTTGGCAACCGAGACACGATCGACGTAGTAGTCCGGCACCGGCGCGAGGGGAAACGCGGCGACGGTGGCGGCCCCGGCGGCCTCGACGCCCGGGAGGGCGCGAAGCCGCTCGAGCACCTGGGCGTGGAGCCGGGCCGAGGCCTGGTGATCCGGATACGCGCTCGACGGCACCGGCAGGAAGAACGTGACGCCGCCCTCCGGTCTGAAGCCCAGCTCGACCTGCTTGAGCTGCCAGAAGCTCTGGGCCATGAGGGCCGCGCCGATGAGCAGCGCCAGCGCCAGGGCGACCTGCGCGACGACGAGGAACCGCCGCCCGAGCTGCTCCTTCGGGCCCGCCGTCACCCGGCCCAGCGTCCCCGTTAGCGCGGCCGCCGGGTTCGGCCGCCGGGTACTCGACAGCGCGACCATGGCGAGGAGTGCGGCGGTGAGAAGAGCGAGGACCACGCCGAGCCCGACGGCCGCGCCGTCCATGACAACCTCGCCGAGCCGGGGGATACCCTCCGGGTCGAAGCCGAAGCGGAGCTCGACCGCGACCCAGGCCAGCGCCAGCCCCAGCGATCCACCGACCGCCGCCAGCAGGGCGCCCTCGCTCAGGAAGCGCCGGGCGACGCGGCCGTCGCTGGCGCCGAGCGCCCGCTCGAGGGCGACCTCCCCGCGCAGGCGCTCGGCCCGCACCAGGGACAGGTTGGTCGCGTTGGCCAACGTGATCAGCAGCAGGAAGCCGGCCGTGGTCAGGAGCAACAGGAGCGCCACGCGGACGTCGCCCACGACGGTTTCCTTCAGGGGGACGACCACGCCACGGAGCCCCATCCTATCGAGCTGATCGGCGGTCACGTCCGGATAGACGTCGGGAAGCGTGCGGATGAGCCGGTCGAGATCCCGCTCGGCCTCATCGGTGGAGACACCGGGCCTCAAACGGGCCACGCCGTTCATGTAGAGACCGCGCACCGAGGCGCGAGGTCCGCCGTAGCGCGCTTGCCGTTCCTCCTGGGGCCAGACGATCCACACCCGGGTCTCCGGGTGCGGGAAGTGGAAGCCGGGCTGCGCGACGCCCACCACGGTGCCCGACCGACGATCGAGCTCGATCGTACGGCCGACGATGCTCGGATCGGCGCCGTAGCGCCGCACCCAGAGATCGTAGCTGATGAACAGGCCGCTCCAACCGTCGGGCTCGAAGTCCGCCGCCCTCGGCAGGCGCCTCAGGTGCGGCCTCGCCCCCAGCACCTGAAGGAGATCGGGCGAGACCAGCGCGGTCCGGACCTGCTCCGGAGCATCCCCGTCCGTGAGGGGACGGGCGTCCTCCATGTAAACGCCGATCTCCTCGAAGACACGGTTCCCCTCGCGGTAGTGCAGAAAGGTACCGATCGAGAGCCCCGTCACCGCCAGCTCGGCCCCGGGGGCCTCGTGCCGCACTTCGACCAGACGCTCGGCGTCCGGGTACGGGAGCGGCCGAAGCAGGACCCCGTTCACGAGCGTGAAGACCGCAACGGTCACCCCGATCCCGAACGCCATCGTCGCCATCGTCGGGACCGAGTAGCCCGGCTCCCGGGCGAGCCGGCGCAACGCGAAGCGGAGGTCGCGCGCGGTGTCCTCGAGCGGCCGGGTACCTCTGGCGTCCCGGACCTTTTCCTTGACGCGCTCGACGCCCCCGAAGGCGAGGAGGGCCTGGCGCCGCGCTTCCTGGGGAGACATGCCACGGCGCAGGTTCTGCTCCGTCTCCATCTCGACGTGGAAACGGAACTCCTCCTCCATCGCTCGCTCCTCCGTCGACCGGAAAAGGAGGACGCGCAGGCGCTCGCGAAGTTCCGACAGGAGCCTCATCCCGCCAGCCCTTCCCAGCCGAGAACCCAGTTGACTCCCCTGGAGGCCCGCTCCCAACTCTCCCGCTCCCGTTCCAGCTGCCGCACGCCGGCCGGGGTCAGGCTGTAGTACCTGGCCCGACGGTTGTTCTCCGTCAGGCGCCACTCCGAGCGGACCCAACCCTTTCGCTTCATGCGCTGGAGCGCGGGGTACAGAGAGCCCTGGCTCACCTGGAAGACCTCGCGGCTCATCTGCCCGATCCGCTGTGCGAGCCCCCAGCCATGCATCGGCTCCAGCGACAGGGCCTTCAGCACGAGCAACTCCAGCGTACCCTGGAGCAGCTCCTCGGGTTGATCGGGCATGGTCGGTGCTCCTTCAGAGATTCTGAAGGAAGATACGCGACTTTCTTCAGACGGTCAAGAGGAGACCCAGGGCTTGGCAGCGCCGTGACGTCCTGTGCGACGGTCTGCGCGAGGCCGGGTTCGGGTGCCGTGCCCGCCGGCGCTTGCTACAGGCCGGCCGATCTCTCAGCGATTCGCGACGACATCGATGACGCGCTGTTCGCGATCCGGCTCGCCGGCGAGCGCGGAGTCGCGTCTTGCTGACGGGTCCGGCGTCTGGTTTCTTTCCTGTCATGAAGGCGAGTCGCATGCGAATCGGGTTCCTCGTGGCCGCAATCTTGCCCGCCGTATCGGTCGCCGGTTGTGGCGGCGAGATACGAGAGGTCGAGACACGAGACGTGGTCGTGCTGCTCCACGGACTCGGCCGCAGCGACCTTTCGATGGGATACATGGCGGGCCAGCTGGAAGAGGCAGGCTACAGGACGGTCAACGTCGGCTATCCGTCGACGGACCACTCGATCGAGCACCTGGCGGCGGAAGAGCTGGCCCCGGCGCTGGAGGACTGCTGTACGGATCCCGAGGGCAAGGTCCACTTCGTCGCCCACTCGATGGGCGGCATCGTGCTGCGCTACTACCTGGAGAACCACGATGTCCCGAACCTGGGCCGGGTGGTCATGTTGAGCCCGCCCAACCAGGGGAGCGAGATCGCCGACTGGGTGGCGGAGAGCGAGCTACTGCAGAGGGTCATGGGCCCGGCAGCGGAACAGCTGGGCACCGACGATGAGAGCGTACCCAGCCAGCTGGGTCCGGTGGACTTCGAGCTGGGCGTGATCACGGGCAACCGGACGCTGAACCCGCTCTTCTCCCGGATGATTCCCGGCGCCGATGATGGCAAGGTGGCGGTGGAGCGGGCGAAGGTGGAGGGGATGGCGGACTTCCTGGTCGTGGCCCACACCCACACTTACATCATGTTGGCCGAGGACGTGATCGAGCAGACGGTGTATTTTCTGCGCAACGGCGAGTTCGAGCGCGTCGAGGAAGAGGGTGATACGGCCAACGCCGAGTAGGAGTACGAGAAGGATGGCTCGTACTCCTACTCCTACTCCTTATCGCACTCCTGATCGTACTCTTACTCGACGTTTTTGCAGCGGTGGGTTGGTAGGTTGGTGCGTTAGTGGGAGTGTGGAGCGATGTCATGTTCGGATGTAGCATGGGTCGTGCTGGCGGTCGGCTTGGGTATGGGCCTGACAGGTGAAGCGCTGATGGGGCAGGATGAACGCGCGATCCCGCTGCCGGAGCCGGCGCGGGAGGGTGAGGTCTCGCTGGAGGAGACGCTCGATGGGCGGCGCTCGGTTCGCGAGTTCGGCGACGAGGCGCTGACGGTCGGCCAGGTGGGCCAGATGTTGTGGGCGGCGCAGGGAACCACGCGGGGCGGCCGGCGGACGGCGCCGTCGGCGGGGGCGCTGTACCCGCTGGAGCTCTACCTGGCGGCGGGCGCGGTGGAGGGCGTGGCCACCGGGCTGTACCGCTACCGGCCGGCGGGGCACGACCTGCTGAGGGTCGGGGATGAGGATCTGCGCGGGGCGCTGGCCGATGCGGCGCTGGGGCAGGAACAGATCGAGGAAGCCCCGGCGGTCATCGTGATCGCGGGGGTAGTGGAGCGAACGGCCGTGAAGTACGGTCAGCGTGCGGTGCGCTACGTGCACATGGAAGTCGGCGCCGCCGCCGAGAACGTCTATCTGCAGGCGACGGCGCTGGGTCTGGGCACGGTCTACATCGGTGCCTTCAACGACACGCGGGTGAAGCAGTTGCTGGGTCTGCCGGGCGACCAGCAGCCGCTCGCCCTGCTGCCGGTGGGGCGGCCGCGCTCGTGAATGCCGAGTACGAGTACGATCACGAGTACGATAACCAGTACGAGTACGAGTAGGAGGTTTCGTACTCGTACTCCTACTCCTTTATCGTACTCCTTATCATGGCAGCACGATGCTGAAGCCCAGCGTGCCGATGAAGTTCACGGTCAGGATGGGGAAGATGGGGGGCGCGGCGTGGTGGGTTGCATGGGTAGTTGGGTGGTGGGTTGGTACGTTAGTGGGTTGGTGATCCACGGTTCGCCTGCATTGATCACCAACCCACCAACCCACTAACCCACTCGCTCACCTTGCGCCGGGAACCGGCGGCTTCTGATCGACCGGGATCGGCGACTCGTACGGCTTCCCCTCGGTCTTCTCGTTGAAGTCGGCCCAGGCCCGCTCCAGCAGGTCGGGATCGGTCAGCATGTCGACGCCGGTGAGGGCGAGGACCCGGGCAGCGACGACGGCGGCGCGTACGGCGCCCTCGGTCCCGTGGGAAGCGGCGGTGGCCCAGGAGTGCCAGGGGATCTCGGCGGCGGCGGAGGTGACGCGGACGCTGACGGTGGGGGCGATGTAGGAAACCTCGGCGACGTCGGTGGAGCCGCCGGTGACCGGTTCGGGCTCGTCGGCGAGCGGCTGGATCTCGGTGTCGAGACCTTCCTCCTCCAGGCCGAGGGAGCGCTGCAGCTCCCGGGCGAACGCCTGGTACTCCTCGCTGAACTCGGGTGCGCCGACGTACTCCAGGTTGGCCTGCATCGCTTCCTGCAACGGCCGGTTGAGCAGCAGTTCGTGGACGCCGGTGATGAGCGTGACCTCGTGGGTCGTCCGTGTGCCCATCGCCGCGCCCTCGGCGATCTTCAGGATCCAGTTGTAGTACTCCTCCACCTTGTCGCGGTCGGCCTCGCGCACGTAGTACCAGACCTTCGCGTATTCGGGCACCACGTTGGGGGCGTCGCCGCCCTGCGGAATCACGTAGTGGATCCGGGCGGTGGGCCGGATGTGCTCGCGCATCAGGTTGACGCCGTAGTTCATCAGCTCGACGGCGTCCAGCGCGCTGCGCCCGTTCCACGGGTCGCCGGCGCCGTGGGCCGCCTGGCCGAAGAACTCGACGGTGAAGTTGTTGAGCGCGCGGCCCGGCTGGTTGCGGACGCCGGTCTCCTGGCCCGGGTGCCAGTCGAGGACGGCGTCGAGCCCGTCGAACACGCCGGCCTTGGCCATGTAGACCTTGCCGACCACGGTCTCTTCCGCCGGCGAACCGAACAGCTTGACGGTTCCGTCCAGCCCGTGCCGCTCCATCGTCCGCTTGAGGGCGATGGCGGCGCCCACCGAGCCGGCGCCGAACAGGTTATGCCCGCACCCCTGGCCGCTGGTGACGCCGTCCTCGCGCTTCTGGCGGTGAGGGACGGGGGCGTTGCCGACGCCGGGCAGGGCGTCGTACTCGGCCAGCACGCCGACGACCGGCTCGCCGCGGCCCCAGGTGGCGACGAACGCGGTGGGCATGTCGGCCACGCCACGCTCGACCTGGAAGCCCTCCTCTTTGAGCACGCCGATGAGGAAGTCGGCCGACTGCGCCTCCATCAGGGCGATCTCGGAGTAATCCCAGAGCTTCATCGCCATCAGGTGGATGTCGGAGGACAACTGATCGACCATCTCCAGAGCGGTCTGCTTCTCGGGCGTCAGCTCCTGGGCCGACAGCGGACCGGCGATGGCGATGGATGTGGCGACGGCCATGACCATGGAGCGAACGGCTGGGCGTGACATGCGACCTCCCCGGGGTTGCGCGTACGATGGAAGCTGTGGGATCGAGCGGAAATACTGGGGGGTGGGCCGCGCTGGTGCAAGCGTCGCTCGGGGGTTGCAGAACGGGCCGGGCGGGTCGAACGTGAGGGCCGATCGCGGCCGAACGTCTGTCCCCGGAGGAGCCATGCGCGCTTCCAAGCAACTTCGATTCCTGTCGTCGAGCTCTCTCTTTGCACCACTGCTGGCATTCGGCTTCGCCTTCGGTCAGGTGCAGCCCCGGGTCGACCGGCCCACCCGGCCGGAAGCCACGGACTACGAGGAGACGAGCCGCTACGCCGACGTGATGGCATTCGTCGAGGCGGTGGCGGCGGCGGCGCCCTGGATCCACCTGGACACGATGGGCTACAGCATGGAGGGCCGGGCGCTGCCGCTGGTCGTGGTGGGCGATCTGACGGACGCGAGTCCGGAGGCGGTCCTGGGCTCGGGCAAGCTACGCCTGTACGTAGGCGCCAACATCCACGCCGGCGAAGTGTGCGGGAAGGAGGCGACCCTGGCGTTGCTGCGGGAGCTGGCCAACGGAGCGCACGCGGAGTGGCGCGACTCGCTGGTGCTGCTGGTCGCGCCGATCTACAACGCCGACGGCAACGAGCGGATCAGCCTGACCAACCGTCGCTATCAGCACGGCCCCGTGGCGGGGATGGGCGAGCGGAGGAACGCGCAGGGGCTCGACCTCAACCGTGACAACATGAAGCTGGAGTCGCCGGAAGCGCACTCGCTGGTGGCCATGTGGAAGCTGTACGATCCGCACATCGTCATGGATCTGCATACGACGAACGGCACGCGCCACGCCTACTACGCGACGTACGCGCCGCCGCTCAATCCCAACACGGACCCGGGGATCATCGAGCTGACGCGAGACGCGCTGCTGCCGGAGGTGACGCGCTCGCTGAAGGCGAAGTACGGTTGGGACTACTATTACTACGGCAATCTTCCGTGGTCCGGGATGGAGGTGGAGCGCGGCTGGTACACGTTCAGCCACCTCCCGCGCTTCCTGACCAACTACGTGGGGATGCGTAACCGGATCGGCATCCTGAGCGAGGCGTACGCCTACGCGACGTTCGAAGACCGCATCCTGGCGACGAAGCGGCTGGTGGAAGAGGTGGCGAACTACGCGTACCGACAGGCGGGCCGGATCGCCGGCGTCATCGCGGAGGCGGACGACGCGACCGTCATCGGTGAGCGGCAGGCGTTGCGGGCGACGTTCGAGCGGGGGCCCGACCTTGTGGAGATCCTGATGGGCGACGTGACGGTGGAGCGGAACCCGTACTCGGGCCGGCCGATGCGGCGGCGGCTGGATGTGGTCCGACCCGACACGATGCCGGAGTTCGGCACGTTCGCGGCCACCGAGAGTGAAACGGTCCCGGCGGCCTACTACGTCCCGACCCGGCTGGACAACGTGCTGAACCTGCTGGACGACCACGGCGTGCGCTGGCGGAAGACCGGGTCGGAAGAGACGCTGACGGTGGAGCGCTTCGTCATCGACTCGACGACGGTCGCGCCCCGGGAGTACCAGGGTCACACACAGCGCACCCTGTTCGGCCGCTACGTTACGGAACGGATGGTCGTGCCGGCGGCCACGGCGGTCGTGCCGATGGACCAGCCGCTGGCCCGGCTGGCCTTCCTGCTGTTGGAGCCGCGGTCGGACGACGGGCTGGTCAACTGGAACTTCCTGGACGAGGCGCTGGAGGGCGAGCGCCATTACCCCATCGTGCGGCGGACCCGATAGTTCAACGGTTCATGACCCAGTCCCAGTTGTTCTCGGCCCGTGTCACCACGTCGATGACGTCCTCTTCGAGCAGCACGCCATGCTCGACCAGTTCCGCTGCCGCCGTCCGGACCCGCTCCAGATATTCTGACTTGCTGCCGTAGAGGCTCTCGATGCTGGGGCGCGGATCGCCCGTCGCGGCCCGCTCGGCCTCTGTGCGCGGCAGCGGGATGTAGGTGCCGATGAAGTCGGCCAGCTCGTCCGTCGATCCGGGGTAGCCGGTCCGCAGGCTCCAGGGCGCGTAGGTGGCCAGCGGGGCCAGGATCTCCACCGCCCGCAGGCCGCCCAGCTCGTTGCCCAGCTCGTCCACCTGCGGGACGCGGACCGGGAACGCCGGTCCCAGCTCGGGCGGCTGGATGTCGATGATCCCCTGGTCCCAGCGCGGTCCGTAGTTCGCCCGGTACGCCTCGTGGGCTACGTCCGGGAACTCGACGCCGGGCAGGTCGGGGAAGCGAACCTGGTCCAGCGGCACCAGCAGTCCGTCGTCGATTCGCGGGTAGGCGCTGGGCGGCGGCGCCTGGTCTTCCGCGACCCACTCGACCATCCGGACCAGCAGGGCGCGCATCGTGACCAGAAAGTCGAGGGGGTTGCCGCGGTACGCGTCGGAATCGGGAAGGCGGGCGGCGTCGGGGGGCGGAAAGCGGCCGACGAAGTGTTGGCCGCTGGCCAGGTGATAGATCCGCTCGTTGGGGAAGAGCTCGACGTCGGCCTTGCCGTCGACGCCCGTGTGGATGAGAGAGGCGGCGCGGCCCCAGTACTCGTAGCCGGTGTTGGTGTAGAAGATCCGGGGCAGATGCTCGTCGTCGAACGCGTGGGCGAAGAGCCCGTCGGTCTTTGCGGTGGCCGGGTCGGTCTGGGTCCGGGCGGTGAACGGGAAGATGTCGGTGGGATAGAAGAAGGCCGAATAGCGGTGGGCGTCCCGCGACGGCTGGGCGAAGCGATGGTTGAAGCTGCCGCGGCCGGCCCCGGCGGTGTGGATCATCAGGCCGTCCAGCGCCTTGCGGCCCTCCTCGTCGGTGTTGAACCCCTGGTAGGTGTAGTGCCGCAGGAACCGCCCCGTCTGCGAGATGCCGACGGCGATGCCGTGGCGGACCGGGAATGGGCTGGCCGGGTCGTACTTGGCGAACGAGATCATGTCGCGGATCGCGGCCAGCCCGAGACCCACGACCCGGGGCTCTGCTGCGGTGTAGACCAGCTCGAAGATCTTCCCGGCCTCGAACCTGGCCTCGCTGTGGATATGCGTGTGGTCGGGGACCACCACGTCGCCTTCCAGGCGGGCGAAGCGCCACTCGCTCCGCGGCACCTCGCGGCGCGGCGCCAGCCGGCCGTCCCGCACGGTGAGGACGACCCGGGGGTCGTCCGGATCGTGGACGGGATAGGCGATGTGGTCGCGATGCGCCAGGTCGAGAACCCGGGTCGGCCGGTCGACGGTCCAGTCGCTGCGGGCGAGCCCGATCAGCGGTTCGCCGGCGGGCCCCGCGGTGGCCGGGACGTGGAGGCGCAGGAGCCCCTCCCGCAGTGGCACGTCCCACTGCCAGCCGACCCAGATGACCGTGAGGCCGAGACGCATGAGCAGCCCGTCGCCGAAGTGCTCGGGATCGGTGGGGTCGAGGCTGCGCCCACCCGCGTCGTTGAAATAGCGGAGCGACGCTTTGCCGCCCCGGTTGCTGACCTCGACGAACGCGACGCCGCCGTTCGGCTGGGGACGCAACGGCCGCAGCACGGTGAAGTTCGCCCGGGCCTCGACCAGACCCTCGGCGTTGCGTGGGGCCAGCTCCAGATCCACGATCCGGGCGTTGTACGGGTTGTCGGGGTCGAAGGCGAAGTAGACCACCCCAACGATCTTCTCGTAGGGCCCGACCGTCCCGAAGGAGCGGCCGTCCAGGATGACTTCGCGGCGCTCGATCTCGACGCGAACGACTTTCGCCGATGCGAGGGTCGGGGCGATAATGGATGCGATGAGAAACAACGGGACGAACCGGTTCATGACGGCTCCTCGATCGCGGGATCGGGTTCGGGGCGCGGGTCCGTACAATCTCGAGCCGCGACCGCCCGGGCTCAATAGGTGGGACGGACGTCCGAATCGCGCGCAGCAGCGGAGGGCTGAGTAGCTTGCCGTATCGGGCGCTGGCGGACCTGGTCGTGCTGGTACATCTGGCCTTCGTCGTCTTCGTGGTGGCCGGCGCGCTGCTCGTGATCCGCTGGCGCTGGGTGGCCTGGCTGCACGTGCCGGCGGCGGTCTGGGGCGCGCTGATCGAGTTCGCCGGCTGGATCTGTCCGCTGACGCCGCTGGAGAACTGGCTGCGTGCCCGGGGCGGTGCCAGCGGGTACGGCGGTGGTTTCGTCGAGCACTACATCATCCCGATCCTCTACCCCGGCGAGTTGACCCGCGGCATCCAGATCGGGCTGGGCCTCGCCGTGCTGGCGGTGAACCTGGCGGTCTACGGCTGGCTGATCGTCGGGCGTACCGAGAGAGAGAGGGCGCATGACGAAGGAGAGTGAGCTGGACCGGGATGTTCGACTTCACGTGTACGGTCAATTCCTGGAGCGCTCCCGACCGCCCACGGTCGACGAGACGGCGGCGGCGCTGAACACGACGGCGGTGGAGGTGCAGGCGGCGTTCAACCGGCTGGCAGGGAATCGGGTGCTGGTGCCGGCGCCTCACGACCGCTCCCGGATCCAGATGGCGATGCCGTTTTCGGCCGTGCCGACGGCGTTCGAGGTGAGGGCGCAGGAGCGGACCTGGTGGGCGAACTGCGCCTGGGACGCGCTGGGGATCCCGGCGATGCTGGACTGCGACGCGGAGATCGAAAGCGCCTGCGCCGATTGCGGGGCGCCGATCTCGCTGGCGGTCGCCGATGGGCAGGTCACCGGCGATCGAGCGGTGATCCACCTGGCGGTCCCCGCGGCGCGCTGGTGGGATGACATCTTCTTCACTTGAGAGACGATCCTACTCTTCCGGTCGGAGGAGCACATCGACCGCTGGTGCGCCGAGCGGGCGTTGGACCGGGGCGCAATGCTAACGCCGGACGAGGGGTGGGCGCTGGCGCGGGCGTGGTACGGCGATCGGCTGCGACCCGACTGGCGTCGCAAGACGCCGGCGGAAGCTGAGGCGATTCTCGCCGGACTGGGGTTGGTCTCTCCGTTCTGGCGTCTGAGGAAAGGTGGGGAAGGTGCGGATTAGTGCGGTGGTGCGTTAGTGCGTTAGTGGCGCACTAACGCACCAACCCACCGACCTAGAGTCCGAACCAGTAGTTCACCTTGAGGATGAAGTTGTTCTCCGGCTCGATGTCCCAGAGGGCATCGAAATCGCGTCCGAGGTCGAACGAGCCGTCGTCGATCCGATCGCGGCGATTCTGCTGCCAGACCAGGAAGATGGTGGAGCCGGGCCGGTACTCCCAGCGGAGCACGGCGTTCAGCCGCAGCGACTGGACGTTGAAGCTCCGGTCGGAGAACGAGATGTCCGGGACGCCATCACCGTTCCAGTCGACGTAGCGCGTGTCGTCGATCACGCAGGTCCGGCCGTCGATGCAGACCACCGCGCCGCCGGACTCGAGGGCGCGGCCCTCCTCGAACACGTCGAAGTCGAAGCTCTCGGCGGTGGTCAGCTGCTTGTAGGTCAGGTAGTCGCCGGACGAGATGAGCGGTTGGGCATAGAACTGGAGGGTCAGCCTGGGGTTGAAAGTGACGTTCAGCCGGGTCTCGAGCGAGAACTGGTTCCGCTTCAGGTCGGAGAAGAAGTAGCGGCGGCCGAAGGTGGGGGCGTAGCCGACGTCGTCGCTGGTCTCGACGTACTGGGCGGGATCGATCTCGCGGCTGAAGCGGGGCTCGAGCTGCAGCTCGACGCCGGGCGTCGGTCGCACACCGATCCCGAGGCCGGCCTCCCACTCGTAGGTGTCGGCGTAGCGGTTCGTGTATTCGAGCTCGGGCTCGAAGACGAGCGCCTTGCGGTCGTCGGTCTCGAGCTGAAGGCCCAGCGCATACGAGCCGGGCCGGTTCATCAGCGGGCCGCCGCGCGTCTCGCTGTCGCTGAGCAGCTCCGGGCGGTAGCGGGTGTCGAGACGCACCTCCCAGTAGTTGAGGAACTCGAAGTTGGCGTCGAGGGAGTAGAATCCGGACTTGTGGGCGTGCCGCCACGAGTTCAGCGAGAAGACATCGTCGAGCGCTTCGTGGCGCCAGTCCTGGGCGCTGAAGAAGCTGAAGCGGTAGCTGCGGAGGAGGGAACCGGGCACGATCTCGCGGTATTCGAGGCGGAACCCCGCCTCGAGACGCTCGCTCTCGGTCATGAAGCCCAGATCGTTGGCCTCGAAGCCCGGCGTGTTCTGCCCCACCCAGACCGAGCCGGTCCAGTGCTCGGCGCTCTGCCGCCGGAACTGGAGCTGCCAGTTCACCCCGGTGAGCGAGGTGGCGGACGAGTCGACGGAGAAGCGAGTGGCGTCGGGCCGCTGGAAGTAGTGGTTGCTGGCCCGCTGGATGCGGATCATGGCCGCCGAGTCGCCGCGGATGTGACTGGCGGCGAAGAAGCCGGAGAGCGCCCAGTTTCTGGAGTTGGCGCCGCCCCAGTTGTGCTCGAAGTCGACCCCGGCGCTGTAGGCGGCGGACGGGAGCCATTCGAAGCTCCGATCGTCGGGCAGGTTGCGATGGGCGACGGTGAAGATGCCGCCCACCACCGAAGCGCCGCCTCGGAAATCCTGCTGGGCGCGGAGGACGCCGTATTGGGACGGCGGCTCGGCGGTGAACTCCACGGTCTCGCCGGTTCCATCGCTGAAGGCTCGCCCCGTTTCCCTATCGGTGATCGCCAGCAGGGCGCCCAGCGATAGGCCGCCGGCCGAGCGGCCGGTGACCTTGCCGGCAGTGAGGATCGTCGTCACGCCCGGGATGTCGTCGAAGTCGGCCTCGAAGTCGTCCTCCTGCGGGCCCGACCCGTGGGGCTCGCGGCCGATGCGGCGACTGTAGAACAGCTGGTTCCTGTGGCCGGAAAGGTCGAAGCCGAAGACCTGGGCGTCCTCGACGAAGAACGGCCGCTTCTCCGGGAAGAAGGTCTCGAACTGCGTCAGGTTGACGACGGCGGGATCGACCTCGACCTGGCCGAAGTCGGGGTTGATCGTGGCGTCGAGGGTGTAGTTGGCGCCCAGCCCGTACTTGAAGTCGAGCCCGGCCCGGCCGCTCATCTCTTCGCCGTCGAAGAACGGATTGTCGGGGTCGGCGGGACCCATGAACGCGCTGGTCAGCGCGTAGGGCCGCAGCTCGATACGGCGCGCGCCCGTGGGCAGGCGCAGACCCTCCAGGCGGCCAAACACGCTCACCGTGCCGTGCTCGATCCGCGACTCGAGGGCCCAATAAGTCCGCTCGGCGCTGACCAGGCGGCGACGCGAGAAGTTCACACCCCAGGACTGGGTCGTGTCGGCGGCGTTGTAGCGAAGCTGGGAGAGGGGGATCCGAATCTCCACGCTCCAGCCGGTGGAATCGCGATGAACGGCGGACTGCCAGACGGCGTCCCAATCCTCGTCCTCGCGAACGTCATCGTACAGGTAGACGTCTCGCTGCACGCCGGCGGCGCTGACCCTGAACCGGTAACCCGTACGGCCGTCGTTGTTGGGGTCGAGGGACAGCTCGAAATAGTCGTAGGCGCCGCCTGCATCGCGCCGGACGAGCTGGTCGCCGATCCGGGATGGAGTGGGGTCGTACATCTCGGCGGCGACGTAGAGGGCCGACGGGTCGTAGAGCACCCGGACCGCGGTGGGCTGCTCCGCGGGTGCGTTCTCCACCGGCTCGCCCTGGACGAACTCCGTCGCGGGGCTCGCCCGGTCCCAGGCCGCCTCGCCGGGCACCCCGTCGATCTGGATCGAGCCGTCGCGCTCCGCCGCGGCCACACGCGGCACCCCACCACCAACGATTGAGTCGCCATCCTGGCGGGACGTCTGGGCAAACGCGTGCCCGGACGACGACAGCGCCATCCAGGTCACCAGCATGACGAGCTTGCTCGTGTGCGATGAAACCGCCACGGACCTTCCCTGAACCATCGAGATTTCTCGGGATTGGACGTCGACGTCCCGCAACGGGGTCAGGCGGACCTGACCGCTGCGGGTACCGCCTGCTCCCACCCGTTCAAACAGTGGAGCCGACGAAATCGTTGACGTGCCGCCTTTTTGTTGGTCGAGGCCGTCAGGGCCGTTAATCAAGCAGGAATCGCCGTCGGGCGCTAGGGCGGAGGGGGAGCGGTAAGCCGTGAGCAGTAAACAGTAAGCAGTGAACAGTAAACAGCGAACAGTTAGCAAGTTAACAGTTAGGGGCGTGCGATAGGCCGTGCGGTTGGGGGTGACGGGTGGGACTCGGGTTGATCCGTTCCCAGTTTTCAGGCCGTTCTTGCCGATCTCTTCGCCCGATGACGATTTGTTGATGACCGTGGGCTAGACTGTCCGCGCCTGGCTCGCTCCGCCTTTCGGGGGGCTCCCGAACTCTCCCCGGGAGGCTCCCCGAGGCGGCCGCGGCCAGGTCGGACGGTGCGGCTCGAAACGGGGAGGGCGCTTGTGCGGGGACGGAGGAAGTGGCGGGACAGGGCGCTGGACCTGGTGACCGCCGCCGTGGCGGTCGTGGCGATCTACGTCGTGGTCACGGAGCGGATCGCCCCGAGGCTCCGGGGCAGGCAGGCTCCGCTCGTCACGGGCGAACGGCTGGTGCAGGAGCTCGAGTTTCGTGGCCTGGCCGGGTCCGACGCGGAGCTGGAGGAAGAGGCCATCGTGGTGCCGGACGGGCGGGCGGCGCTGCTCCTCGTCTTCGTTTCGACTTGCCCGGCCTGCTCGAGGAACTTGCCGGCCTGGCGGCGGGCGATGGCCAGAGCTGGCGTCGAGGTCAGGCGGCTGGCGATCGCCATCGAGCCGGATCGTGGTGCGGCACGGCAGTATGCTAGGCTCAACCTGCCGCGGGCGAAGGCGGTCGAGCCGCTGGATACGGAAGGATTCGTCGCGGCGCTGGGAGTGGATGTGGTCCCGTTCACGGCGCTGATAGCGGGCGACGGCACGGTCGCCTACCTGCGGCGCGGACGGCTGGACTCGATGGCGGTGGAGACACTGAGACGTGCGCTGGGGGCCCTGTCAGGCCCTTCAACTCGATAGAGGAAAGGACGGGCGAGATGGCGAGGAGACGCGTGATCCTGGTCGCGGCGGCGCTGGCGCTGTGTCTGGGACCGCCGGCGACGACGCTGGCGCAGCAGGAGGAGCCGAAGAAGGAGCCCACGTGCGAGGAGATCTGCGCCGACCTGGCAGCGCAGCACTGCGACGACATCGACTCGATGGAGTGCAACTTCTTCATACTCGGTTGCATGGCGGGCTGCAACTACGGGAAGAGCATCAAGGAACGATAGGGGGATGAGATGAGGCGGACTCTTCTTGCGCTGGCGCTGCTGGCGCTGAGCTACGGGATGACGGCGCCGGCGACACGGGCCACCGAGCCGCCGTCGCCGCAGGCGCTGTGCGAAGCCTACTGCATGCTGGCGGCGATCCAATGCTATCTGGGACCGGGGCTGATCATGGGACACGAGAAGTGCGACGCCCAGTATCGGGGGTGCATCAAGGGGTGCATCGCGGCCATAAGAGAGCGATGAGGAACGGGCCGATAATTTCACGTTTGAGCGTTGCGGCCATTCTGGCCGCAACGCTCGCCGGAGCCGCCTGCGGCACGGACCCAGGAAACGGAAACGCGGCGGCCGGGGGGGGGGGGGGGGGGGGGGGGGGGGGGGGGGGGGGGGGGGGGGGGGGGGGGGGGGGGGGGGGGGGACGAACCACGTGCTGGATGTGCGATGGCTGATTCCGCCGGACCCGGCCCTCGAGCCGCCACTGGGCGCGCCGCTCGCCCTGGCGGTCCACGAGGGCAGCGACCGCCTCCTGCTGCTGGAAGCTCAGCCGCCGGAACTTCGGGTGTATGACCTGAGCGGTGAGATCCGAGGGGTTCTGGGACGCGAGGGCGGCGGCCCGGGCGAGTATACCCACCCCATCGATCTTTCGGTGACCCGTGAAGGGGTGACCGCGGTGCTCTCGATGAGCGGGCGCGTCACCCTGTGGAACCCGGAGGGAGAGCTGGCGGGGACGGTGGAGACGGGCGGCGCCGGGCTGGCCACCGAGGTCCTGGCCGGCCGGGGTGATACGCTGTACGTAAAGATCGACCGGTTCCCGCCCGACGACGTCTCCGAGTTTCGGGTCGTGACGCCGGATACCGCGCTGCCACGGCCACGCTTCCGCGACGACAGCGTCCCGGGAATCGTGGACCCCGCCCTGAACCGGAAGAACCACTCGTACGCCGTCGCCGAGATGCCCGACGGTGGATTCCTTCTGTCCCCGCCCGGCCCCGACTACCTGATCCTGCGCATCGGGCCCGACGGCGCCGTTCGCCAGACCTTTCGCCGACCGGAAGTGCCTCCGCTCCGCCGTAGCGATCAGGAGGTCGAGGCGACCCGCCAGCGGATACGCGAACGCTTCGCCGAGCTCGGGGCCTCGGCACCAGAACACATCCACGTCCCGGAAACCCGCTCCCATGTCGCGCGATTGGCCGTCGCTCCCGACACCTCGATCTGGGCGTTGACGCGGCGCGATGGCGACAGCGTGGCGGTGATCGATCGGTTCGACGCCCGCGGCGACTACGTCGCCAGCTACAGGCTCCAGCTGCCGGTCATCGACCTGGCTGTCGGCAGCCGCGAGATCTACGTGCTGGCGTTGGGTGATCTGGAGGTCCCGGGCGTGGCGGTGGCGTCGAGACCGGGGCAGTCGGCGCGGCGGTGAGGGAGCGGATTGCGCGAGTAACGGCTCGGGAATATTATTATCATCGTTGAAACTAGACCGCGCGATCACCGTCGCGCCCCGACGTTCCACAACGCCGCGAGCTTCATGTCCGCCCCGAATCGGACCGAGTCAAACGCTCCCAGGATTACACCGAAGCCACCCATCGGCTGCGCCATGCTGCTGATGGACCTGTTTCGGGCTTATCTGCACCAGCAGCGCCTACCGGTGACACATCAGCGGGAAGCGATCGCCATGACGCTGTTCGAGAGCGAGCGTCAGCTGTCGGTGGACGATCTGGCCGACATCCTGCGGGATCGTGGCGAGCACGTGGGCAAGGCGACGATCTACCGTACCCTCAACCTGCTGGTGGAGGGGGACCTGGCTCGGGAGCACGACTTCGGCGAAGGCTTCAAGCGGTACGAGCACCAGGCGGGGGAAGCCCGCTACGACCACCTGATTTGCACCGGGTGCGGGCGGGTCGAGCGCTTCGCCCGGACGGCGCTGGACGAGCTCCAGAGCGAGATCGCGTCGGATCTGGGCTTCACCGTGCAGAGCCGGCGGCTGAAAATCTACGGCCTGTGCGAAAGATGCCAGAGTTCGACGGGTGGCGGTGCGGAAGAGAAGACACCGGCGGGCAGTGCGGTCGAGAGTGAGTAGGTGAGCACGTCCGAACGGGCGTGCCTGATGAGCCGAGTCGCCGCTGACCGGTCGAGGGACCGGGGGCGGCGTTTTTCTTGCAGATCGCTGTATGCGACGAACCGAGACGCGAGCGATTCATGACAGCACGCGAACGACTGATCGAGCTGCTGGCCGAGCGATCCTTCCGCATCGGCGAGTTCACGCTGAGGAGCGGGAAGAAGAGCCGATACTACGTGGATGCCAGGACGACCACGCTGTCGGCGGAAGGTCAGGCGTTGATCGGAGCGCTGGGCCTGGCGGCGCTGGATGAAGCGGGCCTGGAACCGGGAGCGGTGGGCGGTTTGACGATGGGGGCGGACCCCATCGCCTACGCGATCGCGCACCGGAGTTTCCTCGACGGGCGCCCGGTGGAGGCGTTCACGGTCCGTAAAGAGCCGAAAGGGCACGGCGCGGGCCGGCAGATCGAGGGATGCCTCGAGCCGGGCCAGGCGGTGGTGGTGATCGAGGACACGATCACCACCGGTGGCTCGGCGCTCAAGGCCTGTGAAGCGCTGAAGGCGGCCGGCGCCGAGATCCTCGGGATCCTCGCCCTCGTCGATCGGGAGGAGGGCGGTCGGGAGACGCTGGAGGCGGAGGGACACCGGGTGATCAGCCTGGTGACCCTGTCGCAGCTGCGCCAGCGGGTGGGTGACCCGGGATAGCGACCGACGGCCGCTGGCCGGAGAGGGTCGGGCCGGCTATCTTTCGCGACCCCAACCAGCACGGGATGACCCAGTCCAACCTCAACATTTCCGGGACGGGGGAGTATGCTGCGGAGCGTACTGCTCTACCTGAGCGAGCAAAAGTGGCTGCAGAATCTAGTCCTCAATTGGAGGTTCGCCCGTAAGCGAGCCCGGCGTTTCGTGGCAGGCGAGACGCTGGACGAGGCGATGGGGGTGATTCGAACCCTCAACAAACGCGGCATGGACGTCACCCTCGACCATCTCGGCGAGAGCGTCGAGAGCGAGGATCAGGCGTGTGCGGCGACCGCCGACTACATCGAGATACTGAAGAGGCTGGACCTCGAGAACGGGTACCGGGCGACCATCTCGATCAAGCCGACCCAGATCGGCCTGGCGATCGATCGGGATCTGTGCCTGGCGAACATGCGACGGCTGGCCCAGGTGGCGCGGGAGCACGGCAACTTCGTCCGCATGGACATGGAGTCATCGAACTACGTCGAGCCGACGCTGAGCATCTTCATGGAGCTGTTCGAGGAATTCGACAACATCGGTGCGGTGGTCCAATCGTACCTGCGGCGCAGCGAAGACGACGTCCGCGAGCTGGTGCGCCGACGCGCGCCGGTGCGCCTGTGCAAGGGCGCTTACATGGAATCGGCGGACGTGGCGTTCCAGAAGAAGCGGCAGATCGACGACAACTACGTTCGGCTGCTCGAGATCCTGATGGACTCGGAATCGCCCGTGGGGATCGCGACCCACGACGGCCGCATGCTGGATGCCGGCAAGGAGCTGATCAGATCGCACCCGGATCGTAGCGCGCCGACAGAGTTCCAGATGCTGTTCGGAGTGCGTCGTGACGTGCAGGAGCAGCTGGTGGAGGAAGGCTACGGGATGCGGATCTACCTGCCGTATGGGACCGAGTGGTACCCGTACTTCATGCGCCGAATGGCGGAACGGCCGGCGAACTTGCTGTTCGTGCTGAGGGCGATACGGGGCAAGTAGCTAGAGAAGCTCGTCGGGCGTGGCATGCTCGATCTCGAGGTCGAACAGCTCGGCGAAGTGGCGGCCTACTCGCTCGGCCGCTTCGGCCACTGCAGGCTGGCCGCCTGCCTCCTTCTCGATCGAGGTCATCGTGACGGCCTCGATCCCGCACGGCACGATCAGAGCGAAATCCGACAGGTCGGTAGTCACGTTGAGGGCGAAGCCGTGCCAGGTGACCCAGCGGCTGACGTGGACGCCGATCGACGCGATCTTGCGATCTCCCACCCAGACGCCCGTGTATCCCTCCACGCGGCCGCCGCTTATCCCGTACTCGTCCAGCGCCCGGATCAGCGCTTCCTCCAGCTGCCTCAGGTACCAGTGCAGATCGCGCTTGTGCCGGTCGAGATGGATGATCGGGTAGCCCACCAGCTGGCCGGGGCCGTGGTAGGTCACGTCGCCGCCGCGCTCGATCTCGTGGACCTCGACGCCGCGCCCTTCCAGTAGCGCCCGGGACGCCACGACGTTGGCGGCGTGTGAGCCGCGGCCCAGGGTGATCACCGGCGGATGCTCGAGGAGCAGCAGCAGGTCATGGTCGCGGCTACCCTCGATGCGTTCCTGGGCCAGCCGGCGCTGAAGCTGCAGAGCCGCGCCGTAATCGGTGAGTCCCGGGAAGCGGACCAGCTTGCAGATTCTCTCGACGGTCACCGGTGCGTTGTCCAACGGCTCGTCGCGGCTCAGATGTGTACCGCGCGGCCCAGCGCGCCGAGCGCCGCCTCCATGACGGCCTCGGCCAGCGTCGGGTGGGCGTGGATGGTGCTCGCCAGTTCCTCCGCGGTGGTCTCGAGGGCGCGCGCCATGGTCGTCTCGGCGATCAACTCGGTGACGTTGTGCCCGACCATGTGCACCCCCAATACCTCGCCGTACCTGGCGTCGGCGACGATCTTGACCATCCCGTCCGGGGTGCCGGCCGTGAGGGCGCGGCCGTTGGCGCTGAATGGGAACTTGCCCACCTTCACGTCGTAGCCGTCCTCCTCCGCCTGCTTCTCGGTTCGACCGACGCTGGCGACCTCGGGATGACAGTAAGTGCAAACCGGGATGTTGTTCCGGTTGACCGGGTGCGGTGACATGCCGGCGATGTGCTCGACGGCGACGATGCCCTCGTGTGATGCCTTGTGAGCGAGCATCGGTGGACCGGCGACGTCACCGATGGCGTAGATGCCCCCGGCGGTCGTGCGGTTCAGCTCATCGATCTTGATCCAGCCCTTATCGTCCAGCTCGACGCCGGCCTTCTCGAGATCGAGATCCTCGATGTTCGGTGTGCGGCCCACCGCCATGAGCAGCATGTCGCAGTCGATTCGCTCCTCACCGCCGGCCGCCTCCACGGTGGCCTGGAGCTTGGACTTCGTCTTCTCTAGCGACTTGATGCTCGTCTTTTTCTTGACATCGATGCCGCGCTTCTTGAACGACCGCCCGACCACGCCGGCGGTCTCCTCGTCCTCGAGGGGTAGCAGCTGAGGTAGCGCTTCGATGATCGTGACGTGGGCGCCGAAGGCGTTGAACACATCGGCGAACTCCATACCGATGGAGCCGGCGCCCGCGATGAGGATGTGATCCGGGAGACGATTCAGCTCGAGCGCCTCCCGGCTGCTGATCACTCGCTCGCCGTCGAACTCGAAACCCGGAAACGTCTTGGGTCGCGATCCCGTGGCGATGATGATGTTCGATGCGCCGATCGTCGACGTGCCACCAGCCTTGAGCTGGACCTCGACCTTCCGGTCGCCGACGAGTTTGCCTCGTCCGAAGATCGGCATCACGCCGTTCTTGTCGAACAGGAACTTCACGCCCTTGGTGAGCCGGTCGCTGATTTGCCGGCTGCGGGCGACCGCCGCTCCGAGGTCGAGGTCGTAACCCTTGACCTTGATGCCGAAGCTGGCGGCATCGTCCTTGATATGGCGAGCCATGACGGCGCTTTCCAGCATCGCCTTGGCGGGGATACAACCCCAGTTGAGGCACACGCCGCCCAGGCCGCCCTCGTTCGTCTCGGCGTCGATGCAGGCGACGTCCATCCCCAGCTGGGCCGCGCGGATCGCGGCGACGTATCCGCCCGGTCCAGCACCGATGACGATCAGGTCATAGGCATCCTTGATGCCGTCGCTTTTCTTGGCCACGTGGTGCTCCGCGATTAGAGGTCGGTATGCGGTGTGCAGTGGGTCAGTATGCGGTCACGGCGCGCCGGTTCGACTACCGCACACCGCACACCGCACACTGCACAACCGCACACTGCACACTGGAGCCCGTCCGCATCAATCTTCCGCCGACCGTGTCAAAGGACAAGTCTCAGAGGATTTTCCAGCATATTTTTGAAGGTGGCGAGGAACTCCGCACCCATGGCGCCATCGACGGCCCGGTGGTCGCACGACAGGGTGACGCGTATGCGACGGCGAACCTCGACGTTGCCGTCGATCACGACGGGCTTCTCGACCGTGGCGCCAACGGCCAGGATCGTGGCCGCGGGCGGGTTGATGACCGCGGTGAACTCGTCGATCCCGTACATCCCGAGGTTCGAGATGGTGAAGGTGGCGCCCTGGTACTCCTCGGGCGCGAGCTTCTTTTCCCGGGCGCGGCCGACCAGATCGCGGAGCTCCTCCGAGAGCTGACGCAGCCCTTTCCTCTCGACAGCGCGCAGGACCGGAGTGATGAGTCCGTCGGGCAACGCGACAGCCATCCCGACATCGACTCGGGAGAAGCGGCGGATATGGTCCCCGGCAAAAGAGACGTTGACGTTCGGATGCTCCATGAGCGCCTGGGCCGCCGTCTTGGCCAGGATCTCGTTCACGCCGATCCGGGTGTCCGAGCCCTCCAGCGAGTCGTTCAGCTCGGCCCGCAGATCGAGAGCGCGGCCCATGTCGATCTCCACGGTGAGGTAGAAGTGGGGGATCGGTCCCAAGCTCTGTACCAGATTGCGGGCGATGGCCTTTCGCGTCTGGCTCAGCTCGACCCGCTCGTACGGCGTCTCCGGGCCGAGCGCGACCGCCGCTTCCGGTGCGGTCACGCCCTCGCGCATGGCGGCCTCGATGTCACGCTTGATGATCCGACCGCCCGGGCCGCTACCCTGCAGCCTTTGCAGCGGTATGCCGCTGTCCCGCGCCATGCGCCGGGCCAGCGGGGACGCTTTCACGCGGTCACCGTCGCCGTCCCCCGGCAGGTCGGTGGTCGCCGGCGCTGTCGGCTTTGCCGCGATCTCCGGGGCCGCCGGCTCCGCCGTCGCCCTCTCGGCCGCGCCGGAGGTCTCGGCCGCCGCCTGCTCGGCGGCCGCCGCGGCGGCGGTTCCGCCCCCGGCGGCCTCGGCCTCGGCGAGGATGTCGGAGATGTCCTCGTCCTCGAGAGCGACGACGGCCAGCAGGGTACCGGTGGGCACGGTGGCGTTCTCTTCCACCAGTATTTTGCGAAGCACGCCCGTGCCCATCGCCTCCACCTCCATCGTGGCCTTGTCGGTCTCCACCTCGACCACGACGTCACCCGAATCCACCGGGTCACCTTCCTGCTTGACCCAGTTGATGATCCGCCCTTCCTCCATGGTGGGCGACAGCTTCGACATCACGATGCGGGTGGCCATATCTACTCCCGGTAACAGACCTGGCGGACCGCTTTGACGATGAAGTCCGCCTGGGGGAAGTGCAGCTGCTCCAGGTTCTTCGCGTAGGGGTGCGGCGTGTCGGCGCCGGTCACACGCGTGACCGGAGCGTCGAGGTAATCGAACGCCTCGCGCTGGATGTCGTCGACGACCTGGGACCCGATGCCGCAGACGGTCCAGCCCTCCTCCACGATCACGCAGCGATTCGTCCTGCGCACCGACTCGAGGATGGTGTCGATGTCCATGGGTCGCAGGGTGCGGGGATCGATGACCTCCGCCGATATCCCGTCCTCGCGCTCGAGCCGGTCGGCTGCGCTCAACGCCGTGTGGAGCGGCCGCGAGTGGACTACGATGGTCACGTCGCTGCCCTCACGCTTGATCTCGGACACGCCGAGGGGGAGCGTGAAGTCCTCGGCCTCGGGCACGTCGTCCTTGGCGGCGTAGAGGAGCTCGCCTTCGAGGAAGACGATGGGATCATCGTCTCGGATCGCCGACTTCAAGAGCCCCTTCGCGTCACGGGCGGTGGCCGGCGCGACGACCTTGAGGCCCGGCACATGAGCGTACCACGAGTCGAGAGCCTGCGAGTGGCTGGCCGCCAGCTGGTTGGCAGCGCCGCTGGGGCCGCGGAAGGTGACCGGGATCTTGAACTGGCCGCCGGACATGTACCGCATCTTGGCGGCGGCGTTCACGATGCCGTCGATAGCGAGCAGGGCGAAGCTCCACGTCATGTACTCGACGATCGGCCGCAGGCCGACCATCGCGGCACCCACGCCCAGCCCGGTGAAACCGAGCTCGGCGATCGGCATGTCGCGCACCCGCCATTCGCCGAACTCTTCCAGCAGACCCCGGCTGACCTTGTAGGCGCCCTGATAAGCTCCAACCTCTTCGCCCATCAGGAAGATGTCGGGGTCGCGGTGCATCTCTTCGCGCAGCGCCTGGTTCAGCGCCTCCCGATAGGTGATTACCGCCATGGGTCCCTCCGCTTCAAGTCGTGGAAGTCCCCGCTGTAGATGTCGGAGTACAGGTCGTCAGGCTCGGGGATGGGACTCTCCTGGGCGAAGGCGACGGCCTCGTCGACGATCTTCTTCACGTCCGCTTCGATCCGCTCTATGTCGCCGTCCTCGATCTGGCCGTGCTTCTGAAGCGTGACGATGAATCGCTTGATCGGGTCGTCGTTGGACTTGAACTGGTGGACCTCTTCCTTGGTGCGGTAATGGCCGTAGTTCGGGTCCGACATCGAATGGCCGACGAAACGGTAGGTCTTCGCCTCGACCAGGCTGGGCAACTTGTGCTCGCGCGCTCGCTCCACCGCCATGTCCACGGTCCGACGGACATCGAGCACGTCCATCCCGTTGATCGTCCAGCCCTGCATACCCGTGTAGGCGCAGGCACGATCGGCCAGGTTCTCGATCGCCGCCGCGCGTGTCACCGCGGTGCCCATCCCGTACTGGTTGTTCTCGATCACGAAGACGATTGGCAGCTGGAAGAGAGCGGCCATGTTGAGCGCCTCGTTGAAGGCGCCGATGTTGGCCACCGAGTCACCGAGGAAGCAGACGCAGACCTGGTCGGTCTCGCGGTAGCGGATGGCATAGCCGATGCCGACGGCGACCGGCAGGTGGCCGCCGACGATGGCGTGGCCGCCCATGAAGTTGACGCTCGCGTCGAACAGGTGCATCGAGCCGCCCTTGCCCTTCGAGCAGCCGCCGACGCGGCCGAACAGCTCGGCCATGATGACGTTGGGATCCATCCCGCGGAGCAGGGCGTGGACGTGATCGCGGTAGGCGGTGATGACGTAGTCGTCCTCGCGGAGAGGGGTCAGGCCGCCGGCCGCGACCGCTTCCTGTCCTATATATAAATGACAGAAACCGCCGATCTCGCCGATCTGGTACATCTCGGCCGCCTTCTCCTCGTAGCGACGCCCGAGAATCATCCAGCGGAGCATCTCGACCAACGAGTCGCGGTCGAGACCCAATAGCTCATCGGCTGGTGTCGTTCTCGTTGCCACGGCGTGACCTCCGTCTGTCCTGCGTAAAACGCGGGCATTTCGCCCGCGTTGTGTTCCAAAGTCGTCGTTGACGTTTCGGGGAGCGATCGGGCCTGTCGGTTGCCGTACGGCCGGGTGGATCAGGGAGATCCGGCCAGACGCTCGGAGTACGAGCCGCCGGCGATCGACTCGACCTGCTCACGTGCGTGGTAAGAACTCCGGACCAGAGGTCCGGCTTCCACATGCTTGAAATCCATCTCCATACCGATGTCTCGCAGCTCGGCGAACTCTTCCGGTGTGTAGTACCGGTCGATGGGCAGGTGTCGCGGCGATGGCCGGAGATACTGACCGAGCGTGAGAATCTCGATGCCGGCATCCCGCAAGTCCGACATCGCCTCGATCAGCTCCTCGCGCTCTTCGCCCATGCCGCAGATGATCCCCGACTTGGTCAGCACTTCGGGGTCGACCAGCTTCGAATGCGCCAGCACCTCCAGCGCCCGGTCGTAACGGCCGCCAGGCCGGAGGAAGCGATAGAGCCGCCGCACCGTCTCCAGGTTGTGGCTGAAGATCTCGGGCCGCGCCTCGACCACGACCGCCACCGAGCTCAGCTCGCCCTTGAAATCGGGCGTCAGCACCTCGACCGAGCAGTCGGGCACCTGGTCGCGGATCGCCTCGATCGTCTCGGCGAAGATGCTCGCGCCGCCATCCTCGAGATCGTCGCGGTCCACTGACGTGATCACCGCGTGCTTCAGCCCCATGGCCGCCACCGCCTCGGCTACGCGACGCGGTTCGGTCTCGTCCAACCCCTCGGGCATGCCCGTCGTCACCGCGCAGTACGCGCACGACCGGGTGCAGATGTCACCGAGGATCATGAACGTCGCCGTGCCCTGACCCCAGCACTCGCCGATGTTCGGGCAGTGCGCCTCCTCGCACACCGTGTGGAGGGTCTTGGCTCGCATCAGCCGCTTCAGGTTCTGATACTCGCCACGGCCTGGTGCCCGAGCCTTCAGCCAGCGCGGCTTCCGTCCCTCGGGCCCGGCGTTCCCAGGCGTACGATCCTGGAGCAGCGGCTGCATCTCCTCGCGCTGCCGCCGCACGGCCTCGTACTCGGCCGGAAGCTCGCCGGGCTGTAGAACGTTCAATTCCCGCATTCCACCTCTACTGGCTCGGTTGCCGCCCCGGCGCCCCGTGGGGCGCCTCGAACGGGCACTGGACCGGAAGGTCCCGGAACGTATAAGCTAACATAGTTCGATTCTGCGTCTACCAGAGGCGCGAATTCCTTGCGTTTCGGCTCGGGCGCGGTAGATAGTGTAATGATCTTAACGAACCGTTCGCTTTGTACGCGATATGCGTTACCCGCGGAGGTACAGATGCCCGTAGATGTCGGCCAGCCAGCGCCCCACTTTGAACTGAACGCATCGACGGGCGATACCGTTTCACTGGAGGAGCATTTCGGCAAAGGTCCGACGCTGCTGCTGTTCGTACCGCTGGCGTTCACGCCGGTGTGCACGAACGAGCTGCGGGCCACGCGAGACGACTACGAGTTTTACGAGGAGAGGAACGCCCGGGTTCTGGGGGCGAGCGTCGACAGCCAGTACACGCTGAAGGTGTGGTCGGATCAGTTGAAGCTGCCGTTTCCGCTGGTGAGCGATTTCAACAAAGAGACGGCGTCGGAGTACGGGGTCCTGTATGAAGAGCTGGGCGGTCTGCGGGGTGTGGCGAAGCGCGCCGCGTTCGTCATAGACAAAGACGGGGTCATTCGCTATCGCTGGGTCTCGGAAGACGCGAGCAAGATGCCGCCGTTCGAGGAGATCAAGGAAGCGGTGGACGAGGCGGCGTCTACCTGACGACTTCGTAAACCGAATCGACGCGCGCCCGGAGCGTGGCGAGGGCGGCGACAGCATCGTTGGGCACGAAATCGACCCTCAGGTCGACGAGGCGGTCGCGGGTGGCGAACCGTGCGCCGGGTCCCACGACGAGCAGCGCGGCGGAGTGCTCGCCGTCGTGTTCGCCGCCGGCATCGCGGCCGGCCTGGAGCGCTGCGATGAGGCGATCGACGAGGGGCTGCCCCTCGGACGTGGCGAAGGACTCCTCCATGGCGAGAATGACGTCGGGCCCGGCCAGGTTGTGGCCGGCGACGACGTAGTCATCACCGACCTCGTCGCCGGCGTAGGCCTCGAGGGCGTTGCCGGTGAACGCCGCGGCGCCGTTGGGCGATAGCGCCAGTACCTGCCGATTCTCCCGACCTTCATCCCCATAGAGTCCGATGCTGATCGCCTGGCCCGGGGCCAGCCCGTCCTCCATTGCGATGAGCGCCTTCTCGTTGATCTGCAGGAACGGGCCGCCGAGGACCACCACGCCGCCCACCCGGTAGTCGAGGAACTCGAGGTTCATGCCGACCAGGGGGGCGTGGCTGGCTGCGGCGACGCCGTACACGCCGGTCAGCGGGTCGCGGGCGAGGATCGCGTACGAAGCCACGGTGGGCCCGGCGGTGGGGCGCGAGTGTGGAGCGGGCGAATCGGCGTCGGCCTGGCAAAGCAGGGCGGGAATTGCGAAGACGAACGGGAAGGCGCCGAGTCTGGACATCATGCCCGCATCTCCTTTGTATCAGGGTGTCATAGAGGTCGACGAGCGTTTGCTAAGTGACTGGCCAACCTAGGCTTGTGTGGCGTGGCGCGTCAATCGGCTGGGTTGCCGTAACAAATCGACCTTCTTATTATCGAGTCGAGTAGGGTTTCTGTCGTCTATAGCGCTCAGCCTCTGAGCTGAAGGAGCAGCGGAGAAGTGACCTACATCATCACACAACCTTGCATAGATGTTAAGGACGCGTCCTGCGTGGACGTGTGTCCCGTGGATTGTATTTATGAGGGTGAAGACCAGTACTACATCCACCCGGAAGAGTGCATAGACTGCGGCGCTTGCGTTCCCGAGTGCCCGGTGGACGCCATCTTCCCGGACGACGAGGTTCCGCAGGAGTGGATCAGCTTCATCGCCAAGAACTACGAGCACTTCGACGTCGAGACGCCGGCCTGATCGGGGTCCGGCGCAGAAGGCGATTCAGGGCGCCCGGCTTTTCGCCGGGCGTCGCTGTTTTGAGGGGCCGCGAGGCCCGCGGCGTGCGCCGATGAACGACCGCGAGCGGGAGCTGCGCGAGCGGGTCGAAGCGAACCCGACGGACCCCGAAGCGCTGGCCGAGCTGGCGCGACTGGTCGGCCGGCAGCGGGAGGGCAAGCTCGAGGCGGTGGAACTGCGGAAACGCCAGGTCGAGGCGGCCGCGGCGGCCGACGTGGCGGACGCCATGATGTCGCTGGCCCGGGCGCAGGTCGAGGCCAGGCGCGACGCCGACGCCATCGAGACGGTGCGCCAGCTGGCAGAGAATGAGCCGGACACGGCCGAAGCCTTCGAGCTGCTGGGCGAGCTGTACCGGCGAATCGGTGCGACGGAGGAGGCGGTGGGTGCCTTTCGGCGCGCGGCGGAGCTGCAGCCGGACGCGGTTCAGCCGCGAGTGGCGCTACTTGTTTGCCTGAACGATCTGGGCAGGAGCGAGGAAGCGCGGGAGGTCGTGGCCTCGATCCAGGAGATCGGCTCGGGCGACCCGGCGGTGACGGCGCTGGTCCGCCAGCTGCTTCAGGGGCGTAGCTGAACGTGCTGCACGCGGATACGGTGGCGGAAGCCCGTCAGATCCAGGAGCGGATGCAGGGCCGACTCGAGTTCCAGCCGCCACCGGGGTTCGCTCCGCGGCTGGTGGCGGGAGCCGACGTGGCTTTCGACAAAGGGCGCGGGCTGGCGTTCGCGGCGGTGGTGCTCGTCGACCTGGAGACGCTGGAGACGTTGGAGACGGCCACGGCGTCCGAGCCGATCACCTTCCCTTACGTACCCGGATATCTGAGCTTTCGCGAATTGCCGGCGCTGGCGGCCGCCTGGTCGAGCCTGACGCGCGCGCCTGAATTGGCCGTGTTCGACGCCCACGGCTACGCTCATCCACGGCGCATGGGCCTGGCCAGCCACGCCGGGATCGCCTTCGATCTGCCCTCGATCGGCTGCGCGAAGTCGGTTCTGTGCGGCGTGCCCGGCGCGGTCGATGAGCCACGAGGGTCCACGGCGTCCCTGGTCGACCCGGCAAACGGCGAGGAGATCGGCCGGGTCTTGAGGACGCGGAGCGGGATCCGGCCGGTCTATGTATCGGTGGGTCACCGAATCGATTTGGATACCGCGGTGAAGCTGATCCTCCGTCTCGCACCGGGACGCTATCGGTTCCCCGAGACCACGCGCCGGGCCGATCGTCTGGCGGCGGAGGCGAAGAAGAAGCTGGGCGGCCCTGTGTCCGGGTGACACTCCCCCGGGTCGCTTTCACACACCCGCCGGGGACGTGACCCGCCGAAAACCCAGTATCGGCGCCGTTTCCAGACCCTCCACCCCCGGCACGCCTCCTGCCGTTCCCCTCTCCTGGCGCCCCTGGCGCCTCACCCTGACATGTGAACTCGAGGGGAATAGATCGCATGATCATGACGAGCACGAGGCGGGGAAGCATGGTGGTCACGGTCGACGGTCGGCCTGCAGGCATCCTGGTGCTGGATCGGCCGCCGCTGCCCCCCATCCCGCAGCTCCGGGCCTACGTCTGGAGCCGCGAACGGACCGATCACTCGACGGTGCCGGGCACGGTCGTCAAGCAGAAGGTGACGCCGCGGGCGCTCATGGTCGGGCCGAAGGGGTCGCTGCCCTCGGGCGAGTGGGCGTTCGCCGTCTAGGCGACTGCCGTACCCCGTCATCGAAGCGACCAGAGGATCCTGGTGCCGTTCGGGCGGCAGCGCTGTCCGGCTTGGCAGTACTGCCTGTCCGCTGTAACGCTCTTCCTCATCGGCACCGGCAGGGCTCGCCGTTCGGCGGCGCCAGGGTCTGCCTGCCCTCCATTCGGATTCCCGACAGCGCTTGACTGAACCGACCGCTCTCCCTAGCGTGGCGTGTCCACAGACCAGCCAGGTCACATCCACACCACGGAGGTAGGGATGGAGTTGCAGAGCCGCGAAGGTTGGGGTACCAAGGCGGGCTTCATCCTGGCGGCCGTCGGCTCCGCCGTGGGCCTCGGCAACATGTGGCGTTTCCCGTACGCTGCGGCCAGCTCGGGAGGCGCTGCCTTCGTCTTCCTCTACATCCTGATGGTGTTCCTGGTCGGCGTTCCGATCATGCTGTCGGAGTTCGCCGTCGGTCGGCGGTCAAGGCTGAGCCCGATCGGAGCAATGAAGGCGACGGGCGGTCCGCGCTGGGTGAAGCTGGGCTACCTTTACGTGCTGACCGGCTGTCTGATTCTCGCCTACTATTCGGTGATCGCCGGGTGGACGATGCGCTATACGCTGGAGGCGCTGCTGAGCGGATTCGCCAGCGATCCAGGCGCCTACTTCACCGAATCGAGCACAGGGGTTGGCGCCGTTCTGTACCACATCGGGTTCATGGCCCTGGTGATGTCCATCGTGGTTGGCGGGATCAAGCGGGGAATCGAGCGGGTCTCGCTGGTCCTTATGCCGGTGCTGTTCCTTTTGATCATAGGGCTGGCGATCTACGCTGCGTTTCTCGGGAGCAGTGCGGTGGACGGCTACGGTTTCTACCTGCAGCCCCACGTCGGCGAACTATTCTCGACCTCGACGCTGAGCGCCGCCGCGGCCCAGGCGTTCTTCAGTTTGAGCCTCGGCATGGGGGCCATGCTGACCTACGCCAGCTACCTGCAGCGCGACGAGAACCTGGCGAGCTCGGCGGTGACGATCTCGATCTCCGACTTCGGCGTCGCGTTCCTCGCCGGGCTGGTCGTTTTCCCGGTGATTTTCGCGTTCGGGCTGCAGGGCGAGGTCGGCGCGAGCACGTTGGGCACGCTGTTCATCAGTCTGCCGCGGGCGTTCGTCGACATGGGCGGCGCCGGCCGGGTCGTGGGTCTGATCTTCTTCTCCGCGCTGTTTGTCGGAGCGCTGACCTCCGGGATCTCGCTGCTCGAGGTCGTCACGTCGAGCTTGATCGACTCGTCGCGGCTGGATCGGAAGGTGGCAGCGTTGGGCGCGGGAGCCGTCATCCTGCTGGTCGGGATCCCGTGCGCCTACGACCTGAACGTGCTGGGCCTGTTTGACGCCATCGCGGGAGAGCTGCTACTGGCCGTCGGCGCCCTGTTCCTGGCCTATTTCGTCGGATATCGAATGCGCGATCCGCGCGAAGAGGTGCGGAAGGGGTTCGCCCACGAGGGGCTGATCAGCGGCTGGCTCTGGATGGTGCGCGTTCTGGCGCCGATCATCCTGGCCGTGGTCATCTGGGATCGGGGGCGCAACGTGATCAACATCATCTCGAGCCTCTAGCGACGGTGTCGGCGTCCCCCTGGAGGGGCCGGGATCGTGGCCACGCCGAGCGGCGAAACGCTAGCTGACGTTTGACCATCAAGTTCCACTATCATCGGGCAACCCGGGACGTCCCGCGCCTGGGGATAGAACGCGGGGACCTGCTCTGCCACGTCTACAGCGACAAGTCGGTGGACGAGCTGATCGCCTGGGGCGCGGCCCGTGGCTGGAAGTCGCGCTATCTGGATCGGCGCAACGTCCTTCCCCATTTCGACGCGTTCGGTGATCGGCTCGACGAGTGCGGGCAGGGCGTATCGAGGCGCGAGTTCGTGCGGGACGTGCGGGCGTGGAGGAGGAGGGAATAGACGGTAGGGAGTGGGGGGGGGGGGGGGGGGGGGGGGGGGGGGGGGGGGGGGGGGGGGGAACTCGAGCGGAGCCGGGGGTCTTTTCTGGTCCGCCCTTCAGAGAGTAAAGGAGTTGCAGATGAGACGAACGATGTTCGGTCTGTCGGCGTTGCTGGCCGCCATGACGGCCGTGTTTGGACTACCGGCGTATGGCGAGGCGCAGACGTTTCCCGTCGATGATTCGGTCATCCGCGCCATGTGGGCGGAGGGGATGGAGAATTCTCAGGCCCTTTCGCTGGCGCAGGTGCTGACGGACTCGTTGGGTCCGCGGCTTACGGGTACGCCGGGCTCGGAAGCGGCGCAGGACTGGGTGCTGGCGACCTACGGCGCCTGGGGGATCGACGCGCGCAAGGAGAGGTACGGCACCTGGATGGGTTGGGAGCGCGGCATCACGCACATCGACCTGGTCGAACCGCGGGTGCGGACGCTGGAAGGGACCCTGCTGGCCTGGAGCCCCGGCACCGACGGGAAGCGGGCCGAAGTCGTGATCGTCCCGGACGTGGCGGATTCCACGGCGTTCATCGAATGGCTACCCGAAGTGCGGGACAGGTACGTGCTGGTTTCGTTCCCCGAGCCTACCTGTCGCCCCGACGAGAACTGGGAGGAGCACGCCACCGAGGAGTCGTTCGAGCAGATGCAGGCGGAGCGTGAGACCGCCCGCGAGGCGTGGAGAGCGCGGTTCGAGCGCACGGGCCTCTCGCAGAGGGAGGTCGCGCGGCGGTTCGACGAAGCGGGGGCCGCCGGAATCATCACGGGCGGCCGGCCCTTCGCCTGGGGCACCTATCGGGTTTTCAGCACCTCGACCCAGCGGGCGCCGACCGTGATCCTGAGCTGTGAGGACTACGGCCTGGTCTTCCGGCTGGCNNGATCGCCGAGATCCGCGGTACCGAGAAGCCCGACGAGTACGTGCTCCTCTCCGCGCACTTCGACTCGTGGGATGGCGGCTCGGGCGCTACGGACAACGGCACGGGCACGATCACCCTGATGGAGGCGATGCGGATCCTCCGGACGGCGTACCCGAACCCGAAGCGCACCATCATCGCCGGCCACTGGAACGGTGAGGAACAGGGTCTGATCGGTTCGCGGGCGTTCGCCGCCGCTCACCCCGAGATCGTGGAAGGCTTGCAGGTACTGTTGAACCAGGACAACGGCACGGGGCGCATCACGAGGATCTCGATGCAGGGGTTGATCGAAGCCGGCGCGGCGTTCTCGGACTGGCTGTCCCGCATCCCGTCCGACATCAGTGAGCATATCGAGCTCACGATGCCGGGCCTGCCCGGCGGTGGCGGCAGCGACTACGCGTCCTTTCTCTGCGGCGGCGCGCCATCGTTCTTCCTGATCGCCCACAGCTGGAGCTACTTCCCGTACACCTGGCACACCAACCGGGACACGTTCGACAAGATCGTGGTGGACGATCTGAAGAACAACGCGACGCTCTTCGCCATGCTGGCCTACCTGGCGTCGGAGGACGACGAGCGGGTGCCGCGGGATCGGCGCGTGCTGCCGGTGAGCCGGCGGAGCGGCGAGCAGATGACCTGGCCGGAGTGCCGGGCGCCACGGACCTGGGAAGAGTATAGAAGCCGGTAGGGATTCGGGATTGGGGAGTAGGGAGTGGGGGTCGGGAGTAGGGAGTTGAGCTGGATTTCCAGGTATTCAACTTCCCACTCCCCACCCCCCACTCCCCACCCCCCACTCCCCACCCCCCACTCCCTACTACCAACTAATACCTCGCCAGGTCTCGGATCGCGGCCCCGATATCATCGACTTGCGGCAGAATGGCGTCCTCGAGCTGGGGCGCGTAGGCGACGAAGCTGTCGAGGGCGGCGTGGCGGCGTACCGGCCCGTCGAGCCATTCGAAGACCTCGTCGGCGATGCGGGCGGCGATCTCGGCGCCGTAGCCCCAGGAGCGCGGGTCCTCGTAGACGACCAGCGCCTTGTTGGTCTTCTTCACCGACTTCACGACGATCTCCATGTCCACCGGGTTGAGGGTCCGCAGGTCGATGACCTCGGCCTCGACACCGTCCTCCTCGGCGACGGCCTGGGCGGCCCGCACCGAGCGCTGGACCGTCGCACCGTAGGTGACGATCGTCAGGTCGGACCCCTCACGCGCCAGCCTGCCGCGGCCGAACGGGATCATGTAGTCCGGTCCGGGATAGCGGCCCTTGTTGTAGGTCTGGCGGTAGAGGTGCTTGTGCTCGAGGAAGAGGACCGGGTCGTCGCAGCGGATGGCGGTACGGAGCAGCCCGTTGGCGTCCTCCGCCGTCGCCGGGCAGACGACGCGCATCCCCGGCGTATGGGTGAAGATGCTAGCGCCGGTCTGAGAGTGGTAGATGGCGCCGCCCTTCAGGTAGCCGCCGTATGTGACCCGGATGACGAGCGGGCACTCGAAGGCGTTGGCGGAACGGTAGCGGACGAGGGGCATCTCGTTCCGCATCTGCATCATGGCCGTCCAGATGTAATCGAAGAACTGGATCTCGGCGACGGGCTTCATGCCACGCTCGGCCATCCCGATCGCCCGGCCGACGATGTTGGCCTCGGCCAGCGGCGAGTTGTAGACGCGAGCCGCGCCGAACTTGCGCTGCAGGCCCCAGGTGACCTTGAACACGCCGCCCTTGCCCTTCACGTGGTCGAGCGCCGCCTCGCGGCTGGCGTCGGCCACGTCCTCGCCGAACACGACGATCGGCGGGTCGCGCTCCATCTCGTCGCGCAGGCAGGCGTTCAGCAGGTCGACCATGGTGGTCGGGTCGGCGTCGCCGTATTCGGGCTCGCTGGCGAACTCGTCGGACGTGGGGTCGACGTCGGGCGAGTAGACGTAGAGGGTCGCCGAGTCGGGCGGCGGCTGTGACGCCTCCAGCGCCCGGTCGGTCGCCTCGGCGACCTCCGCGTCCACGTCTTCTTTCAGCTTCTCCAACGCCTCTTCGGTGAGAATCCCGTCGTCGATCAGGCGCCGGGCGAACGTGGTGACGGGGTCCACCTTCGCGTCTTCCTCCCGCTCGCTCTCCGGACGGTAGAGCCGCTCGTCGTCGGACATCGAGTGGGAGTACGGGCGGATGACGTGGGCGTGGACGAGGGCCGCCCCCTTCCGCTCGCGGCAGTGCTGGACCGTGCGCCGCATCACCTCGTAGCTGGCCAGCGGGTCGCAGCCGTCCACCTCCTCGATCAGGAGATCGGGGAGGCCGCTCATGCATCGCGATATGCTGCCGCCGGCGGTCTGCACTTCGATCGGCACCGAGATGGCGTACTCGTTGTCCTCGACCAGGAAGATGACCGGCAGCTTCAGGTTGGCCGCGGTGTTGATCGCCTCCCAGAACTCGCCCTGGCTGGTGGTGCCGTCGCCGCAGGTGACCAGCACGACCTCGTCTTCCTTATACAGATCGCCGCGTTCGCGGAGCTCCTCGATCAGGCCGAAACGGTAGCCGGCCTCGGCGCAGCCGACGGCGTTGAGGAACTGGGTGCCGGTCGGGCTCGACGAGGTGACGATGTTCAGCTCCTTCTTCCCCCAGTGGCTCGGCATCTGGCGGCCGCCGGACGCCGGATCGTCTTCGGCGGCCACGGCCTGCAGCAGCATCTCGTACGGGGTGACCCCGAGCTGCAGGCAGAGGGTGCGGTCCCGGTAGTACGTATAGATCCAGTCGTAGCCGGGCTGCAGGGCCAGGCCGGCGGCGACGCCGATCGCCTCGTGGCCGGCGCCGCTGATCTGGAAGAAGATCCGGTTCTGCCGCTTGAGCTGGATCTCCCGGTCGTCCAGGCGCCGGGAGAGGTAGATCGTGCGGTACAGCTCGACCAGCTGGCCGGTGTCGAGCCCGTGGTATCGATTCGATTTGTCTTCGGTCGTGGTCTGTATCGCCATCTATTCGTCGTCGTTGTGGGGTGCCCGGGGCAACCGCGGGTCCCGGCTATGTCGCGAAAGGTCGAAAGATACCGGACACCGCCCCCCGGCCGCCAGCGGCGGTTTCGAGCCCGGGGTTCAGGGATCTGGCGCGCGTCGCCGTGTCCTTGTATACTATTCTTCCCTTGTACCCCGTCAAACGCAGGTTCCCTGATCCGGTTCGGCGGTCGAGACCCGACGTGTTTCGCTATTGCGTAAGTCTCGACCCGTTGGTAGTTTCGACGCCCCAACCGGAACCAACGAGAGCTTTGTGAGCGAGCACGAGTCGGCTCAGATGGACGGTCTCGTCTGCAGCAATTGCGCCACCCCGCTACCGGGCGGCAGCAAGTACTGCAGCGAGTGCGGGACCCCGGCGCCCGGCCAACCGCGGCCGCGCTACGTCAACGGGTTTCCCACCGACCTGCGCCAGGCGCTGCAGATGGCGACGGCGGGGGAGTACGAGATCCATCACGAGCTGGGCCGCGGCGGCATGGGTTCGGTTTTCCTGGCGCGAGAGATCGGGCTGGACCGCCTGGTCGCCATCAAGGTGCTGCCGCCGAACCTGATGTTCGACGACGGGCTGATCGAGCGCTTCAAGCGCGAGGCCCGGATGGTCGCGAAGCTCCACCACCCGAACATCATCCCGGTCTACCGCGTCCACCACAGCCACAACCTGGCCTTCTACACGATGCACTTCGTCCCCGGCCGCTCGCTGGCGGAGATCATGGGGCCGAGCCGGATACCGTCGTTGCAGGAGGTGGAGCGGGTCATGCTGGAGGCGGCGGCGGGCCTGGGCTACGCCCACAAGCGCGGCGTGATCCACCGCGACGTGAAGCCGGCCAACATCCTGATCGACGCGGAAGGCCACGTGCATCTCACCGACTTCGGCATCGCCAAAGCGCTGGTGGGGAGCACGCACCTGACCGAGACCGGCGCGGTGATCGGGACGCCCCAGTACATGGCGCCGGAGCAGTGCGAGGGCCGCATGGTGGACGGTCGCGCCGATCAGTACTCGCTGGCCGCCGTCGGCTACCAGCTGCTGACCGGGCAGCCGCCGTTCGTCTCCGACTCGATGAAGGAGCTGCTCTATCATCATCTGTTCACACCGCCGCGCCCGCTGAACGCGGTGCGGCCCGAGACGCCGCTGCCGCTGCGGGACGCCGTCCACAAGGCCCTGTCGAAGGACCCGTCGGACCGCTTCGACACGATGGAGGACTTCCGGCTGGCCGTGGAGGGGAAGGGGCCGCCGATCTACGTGCCGTGGCTCGACGAGCACGGCGACCGGCGCCGAAACACGCCGGATCCGGGACAGCCGCACCCGTACCGGCGGGCGGGCGACCCGCCGACCACCGAGCGGCTGCCCGAGGCGCCGTGGGTGAACGGCAAGGAGCGGGAGGAGCTGCTGGTCGCCGAGCCCGGGATGCACCGGCCCGCCATGGGCGCGCTGGCGGTGGGCGTCGTGGCCATAGCGGTGGCCGCGGTGTTCGCCATCACCCGGGGCCCCGGCTTCGATGCGCCCTGGCAGGAAGGCCTCGCCGCCAACGATGGCGCCGTGGCCGGAGAAGCGGCGAACGAGTCCGAGGACGGTTCCGGCGAGGCGGCCCGGGCCGGGATGGAGATCCCCCGTCCCGCCGCCAGGGCCAGCGACCCGGTCGCCGCCAAGCAGCCCGGCCGGCTGATCGTCAGCGGCGACCTGCCGGCCGGCGCGCGGCTGCAGATCGAGGACGAGGCGATCGACCGGCCAATCAGCGACGGCGACGTCGTGGAGCTGCCGCCGGGCCAGCGAACGGTGCGGATCAGCGCCGCCGGGTTCACCTCGCTCACCCGCGAGGTGTCGCTGGAGCCCGGAGGCGAGGCGAGGCTGGAGGCGACGCTGGAGCCGGTCCCGGCCCCGGTGACGCGGCCGAAGGCCCAGCCGTCGCGTCCCGTCGACAGACGGCCTCGTCCGCCGGCGGGGCTGGAGGACGAGCTCATCAGCCTGATCGAGCAGGGCGAGCTGCTGCACGAGATGGGCCGCTACCAGGACGCCGTGGACGCTTACCGTGATGTCGAGTTGCGCGCGGGCGAAGCGATAGCTAGCTATCGGGATGCGGAAGCGTTCGAGACGCTGTTGGAGAAGGCACGAACCGGGATCGAGAACGCGCGTAAAGCTTGCAAGATACTGGGTCTGCCTAACTGCCCATAGATCAAGAGCCGTAATCCAATACAGACTGGTGAATCGGTAACCCGTCGACCGACATGACGCAGCGGTACGTCCACTTCGCCACCTTCCTGTGCCTCGTCGCTCTGGCGGCCACGCCACAGCCTGCGCAGGCGCAGGGACGAGATCCGATAACCCTCGACCAGATCGTCCGGATGATCGAGTCGGGGGTTTTCTCCGACACTCGCATCATCACGCTGGCGGAGGAGAACTGCCTCGCCTTCCGGGTGAACGACGAGGCGGTCCGCCGGCTGGTGGATGCCGGGGGCTCGGAGGCGCTGATCGGCGCTCTGCGGGACCGGGTCTGCGTCAACATCCCGCCGGTGGTCACCTACGTGACCGTGACCCCGTCGCAGCTCCAGGTCCCGATGGGCGCCAACCGGATCGTCCGGGCCATGGCGCTCAGACCGGACAGCAGCCAGATCCCCGGGGTGACGTTCCAGTGGAGCGCCGAGGATACCAGCATCGCCGACGTCTCCGCCGGCGGCACGGTGCTGGGCAAGCGGCCGGGCCGCACCCGGGTGGTGGCCAGCACGACAGAGGGCCCGACCGGGAGCGCGACGGTGACGGTCGTCCGGACCGCGGCCGGCGCGGCGGAGGGCGAGGAGGCGGAGCAGCTACCCCCCGGCGCCAAGAGCGTGGGCACGGCGACGGCGCTGGGCGTGCTGCTGCCCGGTGGTGGCGAGTTCTATACCGGCAACACGGCGAAGGGGCTCGGGATCGTCGTGGGCTCGGCGGCGGCGGTGGTGGCGGGCCTGCTGATCACCAGCGAGGACACTCTCGACCTCGCCTTCATTCCCACGGGCTCTCCCACTGGCCCGGGCAGTGCACGCGAGTATCCCGGCGAGTTCGAGTTCACGATCGACGAGACGGGCTACTTTGTGGTCGGCGCCGCGGTGGCGGGCGCGCTGTGGGTCTACGGCCTGGTCGACGGGATCCTCGCAGCCAAGAAGTCACGGCGCATACCTGTTGAAGCCGAGATGGAACGTGAGCCGGGGCTCTCGTTGCAGATCGCTCCGGTCGACGGTGTGCGGATCGCACGCGACGGAACGACGGAAATCACTCTCATCCGGATCGGCTCGTGAGATACAAGGTTTGGTCTTTCACGGTCCTGACTTTGGTCTTGGCAACGCTCAACTGCAGCGAAACGGTCACCGAGACGGGATCGGGAACACTCGTAGCTCGGATCTCCGTCCAATCGCCCTTCGTCTCCGATGGGTTCTTCCTCGTCGGCGATCAGGTTCAGTTCACGGGAACGGTCACCTCTAAGGAGGGTGGCCAGACCATCCCCTCGTCGGGTCTCCGTTTCACGTCGGACGCTCCGAGCGTGGTCGAGATCGTCAACGCCAACACAGGTCAGGCGACCTTCAAGTCGGTGGGCACCGCCCGGGTGACCGTTACCTTCGACGAGCCGGCGCTCCAGGGCACGAGCGAGAAGCTCACCGCGTTCATGGACGTGGACGTCACCGAGTTCGACGTCGAGCTCTCGCTGGCCTCGACGATTACGGGTTCCGCGGTGGACACGCTGGCGGCGCTGGAGAACGACACCGTGGAGGTGAGCGCCCTCGTCCGCTACGAGGGCACCGTCGTCAACTCCGGCGGGATCGAGATCGCCTCATCCTCGGACACGGGTGTGATCGACCCCAGCGTGCCGGCTGCGGCGGATCGGGCGGCACTGGCGGGCGCGGGCCAGGCGACTCTCACCATCCAGCTGCTCGAGCCGGATATCCCCGGGCCCAGCCCGCTCACCGCGACCATCGGGGTCAATGTCGAGAGCGTCGTCATCGAGCTGAGCGTCGCGTCGCAGGTACCCGGTTCGAGTCATCTGGCGAACGGTGACACGCTGGTGACCGACTCGGTCCAGTTCTCGGGCGTGGTGATCACTGCCGGTACAAACACGATCCCGATCTCCGGGGCGACCTGGACATCGAGCGACGCCGGCGTCGTAAACGTAATCGACCCCGCGGCGGGCCTCGCCGAGTTCGAGGGCGTAGGCACCGCGGTGGTGCGCGTAAGCTTCACCGACCCGATCGTGCCGATACAGACCGACTCATTGGTCGTGCGGGTGACCACGCTGGTCCCCAGCATGACACTCGAGTCCCAATACACCGCGGCGGTGACCGATACGCTGGTCACCGATAGTGTGTGGGTGATCCCGGCCGTCACCAAGGACGGCCAGGTCCAGGGGGGCGTGCAGCTGCTCGACACCGAGTCCACCGACCCGTCGGTGGTGGCGGTCCGGGACGGCCCGGCCGGCGTGGTCGTGTTTCCCGACACCGGCCTGGCGAGCATCATCATGACGGTGGACCAGCCGGACCTGCCGCGGCGCAAGGTCGCCGACACGGTGGACGTGGAGGTGGGGACGTACGCCCTGGCGATCACCGGGCCGGGCACGACGCCGATCATGGGCGACACCGTTGACTACGACATCACCGTCACCGATACGCGGGGCGACACAGCGCTAACGACATTCGATGTCACGTTCACGTCGTCGGACACGCGGGTCATCCGCTACTTCAATTCAGCTACCGGTCTGGCGCTGGCACGGGACACCGGTATGGCTACGGTCGGAGTACGGCTCGATTCCCCGGACTTGCCGGATCCGGACAGCACGCTCACCGACGCGCTCGCACCCACGAATATTACAGAAGAGCGTTTCTACGGTACGTTCGATCAGCTGACGGGCGACTTCCAGGACACGGTTCGCGTTCTTGCCTCAGAAGTCCACAAGTTCACGGCAAATACCGAGGTCCGTTTTCCGAACGAGTCCTCTGGTTTCGTCGACTCGGTGACCGCGACTTTCGACACCCTGTGGTTCGTCGTCGGTGCTGGAACGAACACGGGCCAGCTCACATTCATAAATCTGGAGGACGATCTAGGTGGCGCTCGGGACACGGTGCTGAGCCGCGCCTCGTTTGCGGGTGGGGGTACGGTCGATGACCCCTTCGA
>JABAHS010048185.1_pt1 | contig 57801 bp, 60 predicted proteins | sample 7062111 | NCBI WGS metagenome assembly JABAHS01 (sample SAMN14534600, study PRJNA622989) | marine sediment metagenome | biome: marine biome [ENVO:00000428]; feature: marine pelagic biome [ENVO:01000023]; material: deep marine sediment [ENVO:00002113]; isolation source: pool of 4 deep marine... | reverse complement strand
AACAACCAAGTGACTGCCGCCGGCACCGAGCGCGTCCTCACGGAGACTGACAGGTCGCGTGGCTGGCCCTGCACGATCTACCAGTTCGATTCCAGCACGACATCCTCGGATCCTGGCAACGGCAACTTCCGTCTCAACAACGCGACGGCGTCGTTGGCGACTGAGATGTACATTGACGACAACAACGAGTACATCCAGAACAGCGACCGCCTGATCGAATACCTGAGCGCGGGCGACATCATCTCGTTCCATCGCCTCGACGCGAACAACCTGCACACATGGTTCCGCGTTACAGGTACGCCGACCGACAACACCGGCTGGTGGACCGTGCCGATCGAGTATCTCTACGGCACCAGCTTCGCCAGCACCGAGCTCTACACGCTGTTCCCATTCCATCTGTCGCAGACGCAGGGCGTCCTTGCCGATGGCACGGTCACTGGCTCTGCCTTGTACTGGAACGGATCGTCATGGGTTGAGTGGACTGATGTACGCCGTACCACTACGGGCAGAATGGACATCTTCGCGGCAGATGACCTCCTGCCAACAGAGGTCGGTATTCAGCTATTCACCAACAGCGGAACCTTGCGTGGCGAGATCGGCAACGGCTTCCGCTCAAGCGCCTTCGTCTTTTACAACCGTGATCCCGGTGGCGTCGTTGAGATTATGGGCCGCAACGATGGCGACACCACGATCCGCTCGTTCCTGATTGCCGACCCAGAAGTAGACACTCAGCTACGTGGTCAGATTGCTATTGACTTCGAGATCGGCGGCACGACTCGAGTCGCCACGATGGTCGCGGCATCGCTCAACACGGGCACCCTGTTCATCGACAACAACTACAACGGCTCGTCGGTAACGGGCGGTAGCACCGAGGAGCGCGTCTGGACTGAGTCGCAGCAAGACTGGATAACGGCCAGCGCCATGTATCGCTTCGAGACCAGCACCGCGGCATCGGATCCTGGGCATGGCGATCTGCGTTTCGACAACGCAACGCCGGCCAGCGTCACCAACATCTACGTCGATGACCTCGCTCACCATGACGGCCACGATGTCGACTGGCTGTGGGCGAGCCTCTCCGATGGCGACATGATTATCATTCGGAGCAACGTCGATCAGGCCGACTACTGGATGGGCACGGTCAATGGCACACCGACCGATAACACGGGCTGGTGGACCATTCCGGTAACGCACGTCAGGTCAGGCAGCCTGTTCTCGGCAGACGATCTGCTCAATGTCTCGGTGCAGTACCTCAGTGAGGCAGCAGGCGGCGGCGGCACGATCGGCGGCTCCATCACCGACAATCAGGTCGCGGTCGGCGCAGCCACGGCCAACAACATCGAGGGCGATGCAAACTTCACCTACGATGCGGCCACGCTCACGCTCGATGGCGGTGTGGATCTGCGGATCCGTACTGGTGGCGAGCTCCTCATCAACACCGACGACAACGTCACAACGTCCTTCCGCATCCAGGGCGCCACGGCAACCGGCAATGACACGACGCTTACCACGACTGGTGACTTGGTGCATACGGGTGGCGATCTCAGCTATGGCGACGACCTCGGCATCAAGTTCGGCGCCAGCGACGACGCGCGACTCGACTACGACTCCACGCAAAACCGCATGGAGCTCAACATGCTGGCGGGTGTCGGCCTCCTGATCGCAGACGCAACCGACACCGGAATAATGACAGTCGACATGAGCGTATTCCGGCTCGATAGCGCGGCTGAGTTCCAGATGGTGCAGGGCACGGCCAACGTCACCGCCGACATCCAGTGGAACGGCACGGCCCAGGAGCAGGTGTACGGCACCGCGGTTACTGCCGTTAGGGTTGAGGGTGGCATTGCCAGCATGCCGTATGAGATGCGGGATGGCGTCATCTTCTCGCTCTGGGATGCGACCGACTCAACTCGCACGGAGATGCAACAAGACTCCGGCGGTCTGACGCTGACGACCTCCGGCAATCAGGCCTTCGACTTCAAGGTCACGGACGGTGGCGCAGTATCGGTCCTGATCGTCGACCAGACAAGGACGAGATCCGAGCAGCCGCTATTCATCGCGGAGATCACGGCCGCGGCGGTCGACCTCGCTGGCTACGGCCAGCTGTGGGTCAATGATACGGACGGCGACCTCTACTACACCGACGAGCTCGGCAACGACGAGCGCATTACCGGCTTGGGCGCCAGCATCGGCGGCTCGATTGCTGACAATCAGGTAGCGGTTGGTGCGGCCACGGCCGACACGATCGAGGGTAGCTCGGGCCTGACGTGGGACGGCTCGACGCTGTTCGTCACCGGATCCATCTCGGCCAACACGGCCACGGCCGGCGGCATCGTCGATGAGGCGTCAAGCGCCACCAACCCGACGCTCATCCCGCGCCGCAACGACACCGACACCGGCATCGGATCCAACGCGGCCGATCAGCTGTCGATCATCTGCGGCGGCATCGAGTTCGTTCGATTCGTTGAGTCCACCAACAACTCAACGCAGTTCCAGCTGCCGATCTACATTGAGGAGCAGGCCACAGCCAACCCAGACATCGCGGCCTACGGCCAGCTGTGGGTCAGGCTGGCAACGCCGAATGAGCTCTGGTTCACCGACGACGCCGGCACCGACTTCGGCATCAGCATCCAGCAGCATCTCCAGGACTACTCGATCGAGTCCTCGAGCTCGACGCCTACGGGCACGACGCAGACGCTATCGTATCCGGATGGCCCTGCCTTCGAGGTCGATCTCGAGAGTGTCACTGGCAACATCACGATCACGCTGTCGAACGCGCCGGCCTCTGGCAACTACGGCCAGATCGTCGTCAAGGTTACGCAGGACTCGACCGTGGCCCGCACGATCACATGGGCTGGCGGCACGTTTGAATGGGCTGGCGGCACGGCTCATCCGATGACGACGACGCTGAACGGCTGGTCGATCTTCACGTTCGAGACGTGGGACGGCGGCACGACATGGTACGGCGCCGGAGCGGACTACTCGTAATGAGCCCTCCTCTCTCAGGCATGGGTGTACGGCGGGCCGCATGGGCCGCGAGCGGCTTCGACCCGAATATCCTGGGCCGCATTGACGCCAACGGCTTCGTCGTCGAGGCCGATGGAAGCGACGAGGACATTGATCCAGGGTCCGCAAGCTGCGACACCGAGGCTGGCATCTGGGTGATTCAGACGGCAACTGAGGCGTTCGTTCGCTGCGGTTGCGAAGTCGTTGTCGCCAACACCCTCTCTCTCGAGCGGTGGTTCGACACGGGTGGAACCTCTCAGGGAGATCCCGGCATCATCAGCAGCGCAGGCGCGACGATCTTCGAGCTCGGCACTACCTGTGACTCGGTGCGGATCAATCGCACCACTAACTCGATCAGTGGGACTCCGGTATTCGCGCAGATCGGCAGCTACACAAACAACTCATTTTTCACGCCGACTCAGGATGTAAAATACGGCGGGCGGGTTGACTCGCTGGCGCAGCAAAGTGGCTTCGGCATCTCTAACGAGACCGGCGAAACAACGCTGGCCATTACGTTCCGCAAAACAGGTGAGAGTGATTACACCGTCACCTTCCGAGCCCGGGCAGACTCAAGGGCATTTGTAGAGATCTAGGAGATCAGCATGGAATTTGATACAGGCACCATCGCAGCAATCGTCGGCGTCGTAGTATTCGTCGGCTTCGTCGGCTACAGGTTTTACAAATCCAATACCCGCAAGAAGGGCACCGGCGGTGGCGGCGGCCGCGGCGGTGAGGGGCGAAACACGCATCTCAAATGAGGTTCCGCATCGTCTACAAGGCGTGGTGGATGTTCTGGGCTGACGGCATGGTGCTGTGGCCCTGGGTCTGGTTTAGGCGTGGTCCCGATCAGGTATCGGTTCGGCTCTACCGCCACGAGCTCGAGCACGTCTACCAGATCAACCGCCTTGGCCGGCTCAAGTTCTATGCTCAGTATTTGTGGGCGTCCATTCGCCACGGCTACAAGGACAACCCGTTCGAGGTCGAGGCCAGAGAGCGAGAGAACAATCCGCTGACCGACACCGAGAAGCTGTGGCTTAAGCAAGGGAGGATAGGCTAATGTTCACGCGCGACCATCTGTTCGATCTGGCCGAGCGATTCTCTGGGATCGAGGAGATGTCCGGCAACGTCGACAACCCTCAGATCATGGCCATGCTCAGGCTCGACGCTAAGTGGCCTACCAATGACGAGGTCCCGTGGTGCTCCGGCTTCGTCAACTACATCGCATGGCTGGCCCGGGCGCCGAGGTCCAAGGATCTCCGCGCGCGCAGCTGGTTGCGCGTCGGCCGTGGGATCAATCTGGATCAGGCTGAGCCCGGTGACATCGTCATCATCAAGCGGGGCACCGATGATGGGCCCGAGGTCATAGACGCGCCGGGGCATGTAGGTTTCTACGCCGGCATGTTCCACGGCTTCATCGAGATCCTGGGCGGCAACCAGTCTGACACCGTTAAGATTTCGCGGTATCCTGTCGAGCGACTCCTAGGAGTGCGGAGGCTGGCGTAATGACGGACTATTACATCAATGCCAACACAGGGAATAACGCCAATAGCGGCCTAGCTCCCGGCGAGGCATGGGCAACACTGGATCAGATCGAGCTCCAAATCACGTTCGCATCGGACGATGATGTTCATAATGTCTACGTGGCGCCGGGTCTCTACGACACGGTCGACGACTACGTCAGGGTAGACGAGAACGTCTACGCAGCGCAGATCAACATTATCTTCGAGCCGGGTGTCACGATGGATGGCGCCGCGATAAATGCCTTGGAGATCAGGTCTGGGTTCATCGTCCTCGGGTCGGCGGGCGTCACCATGAAAGTGTTTGGCAACGGCCTGACCATCCAGAACTACAACAACGCCGGCGGCTCCCCGCAAGGATTCGATACCTCAGAGAACGGCCGCGGCTACCTGTATGACGCGACGATCACTGGCTGCCGGGACGGCGTGAGCGGCCACGGTACATCGTTTATGTACCTGAAAAATGTCGTCTGCACCGGCAACACTCGATCGACGTTTCCAATGGTCGACACCTGCACCTACGTTTTCGAGGACTGCACGTTCACCAAGGATCCGGCGGCGCTTTTCCAGCTGTCCACGACCAACCTGAACAACGGCACTCTGAATCGCTGCGTACTGAATCCGAATGGCACCCAAGTCCAGTTCAACTGCGAGAGCGCGACGTTTAACAACTGCATCATTGGCGATGCGTCTAACTCGGTGCTGGCTGCTGGCGAGGCAAATGGTGCGGTGTTCAATGATTGCTATGGGAATTTCAGCATCCGTGCTGGAACAAACAAAATAACGATGCGCCGCTGCTACGGCCGGCTGAGCCTGAGACCACAGAACGGCACGGCGGTAGTCGACATCCAGCATTGTGTCTGGATGGACTCGTCCGATGGGTCCAACGAGATCCTTTACCTGAATTATGATCCTGGTACGTGCGCTCAGGTCATATTCAACAACAACATCATCCTCGACACCGCGGCATTTGACGCGCTGACGGCAGGTAGGGCCGATCAGGTTATGGATGGCCCGGGCACGACCTTCCACAACAACCTGTTCTTTGGTGGCAGCGGCTACTCAGCAATCATGCTGGCCGCGGACAACGGCGGGCAGATTGCCGGCACGGTCTCTGGTCAGGATCCGCTGGTGCGTAATGCCGATGGCCTGTCAACCGATCAGAACGATTACTCATGGTTCGGTGGGTCTCCCGCAATAGGCGCCGGCGTGGGCGGGGTGGACATTGGGCTCCCTCCTGTTCGTTTGAGCGCCAAGCGGCCGGGGTTCGAGGACGAGTCTGGTCGACGCAACCGGCGGCTGAGCCGCTTCGTCGGCAAGACCAATGATGTTTCCTATAGGCTCGGCAGGTATGATGCGCCGGCTGCAGGGACTTACGACAACAAGCGGCGCAGTAGGTATTTATAGGAGGGCAGTCATGTCTGCAGTAACGAAAAAGCCGGGGTTTGATAACACCGCCGGCAACCGTAACCGCCGGGTCAATCGCTTCGCCGGCAACCTGAACAAGGCAGATCGCCGGCACAAGGAGGCGCGCGGCACGACGATCGGTTTCGATACCGTGCCGACTCCGGACGAGATCACTGACTCGGGCAACAACCTTGCCCAGTTCGCCGTCGACGAGGTCGTTGAGAGCGAGGGCTCTACCAGCAATGACGGCGTGGATGTCGTGCAGTCTGTCGCAGCTGGTGCGCTCGGCGTCGACGATGCGCTCACGCTCGAGGCTGCGGGCGCCGATGTCCGTGTGAAGTCTCGGAATAACCAGCGGGACTCACGTTTCAGCTAGAATTTTTCGGCTGAACCTGTGGAGTTTGTCCATACATAGGGAGCCCCCGAAGGAGAGCGACGTCAGAGAGGGCTAGTCGACCGGCTTTTTGTCGCTTCGCCGGTCGGACCTATTTTGCAAGGAGGCAGAACAATGCTTGGCGATCTAATCAAGGGCGCACTCGGCCCGATCATGGACGGCATCCTGCGTTTTATCCCTGACAAGAATGAGCGCGCTCGAGCCAAGGAGCAATTCGAGAGCCAGATGCTAGTGGCTATGACCTCGCTGGTGCAGGGCCAGCTTGAGATCAACAAGGTCGAGGCGCAGCACAAGTCTATATTCGTCGCGGGGTGGCGCCCGGGGATTGGCTGGATCTGTGGCGTGGCCTTGGGCTGGAACTACATCATCCAACCGATCATCTCCTGGGTGGCGTTCATTCAGGGCGTCGATCTGGTGGAGGCGCCGCGGCTGGACACTGGCGAGCTCACCACGATCCTGCTCGGCATGCTCGGCCTTGGCGGCCTGCGTACCTATGAGAAGCGCCTTGGTGTGGCCAACGAGGCAATCGGGAAAAAGAAATGACACTCAAGACCAAAGTCCGGATCTACTACGGCCTCGTCTGGGCCGTGGCTATCGTCTGGTTCATGTTCGCGTGGCAGCTGGCCGAGGCCAGCGGCGACTGCAAGGGCCAGTCCTGCAACAGCGGCGGGGACACCAACGTCGAGAACGACATCGACATCACTGGCGGGGACACCAATGTCCCGGTCGACGTGAACGTGCCGGTGGATGTAAGTGCGCCGTCGAACGTGAACACCAACGTCAACCACGAGTCACGAGCTCTCGCCCTGGGTAACTCGCTCGGGGACGTCGACATCGCAGACTGTCTGGGATCAGAACAGTGGTCGACGCCGCTATTCGGCCGGCAGGATCTCAAGCTGAATCAGGTGTGCATGGCTGAGTTCTACCTGCGCGCCGGCAAGTACGAGCTCGCGGCCATGTCGCTGTGCAATATCAAGGAGATCCTCAAGGAGTTCGAGACCGAGGAGGAGTGCGAGATCGCGCACGACTTCACGCCGCTGGCGCCGGAGCCGGCCAGCCAGATCCTCGAGCAGCAATATGAGATCGAGCAGGAGCACGAGGAGGACATCGAGCAGGTGCAGATGGCTCAGCTGGACCTCGAGCAACGCATTGTGGCGCTCGAGAGCAAGCCGGAGCCCCGGCCTAGGGTAGTCAGGCAGGCGGCACCGAAACCGGCCTTCTCAGAGGAGCAGAAGCGCGCTGCGTGGCTTGCGCTCACCGGCTCAGAGGACGAGGACGATGAGTAAGTGGGAGCAGATCAAAGAGATCAAGGGGCTGCTGGCCGGCCTTGTGACGGCCTTCACGGTCGTCAGTGTGATTGGTCTGGCGCTCATGGAATGGCGCATCAACGTCAACGTGGCGGCCGAGCTCGCCAAGTATGACATCGGCACCGATGCGAAGATCGTCGCCATGGACACGGCGATCGCGTCCAATGCTCGCACCGGCGAGGAGAACGCCGAGGACATTGAGCAAAACAGGGAGCGGGTGCAGGCTGCTTTCGAGGCCCTGATCGGGAGGCCAGATGACCCCTGAGTTCTGGGTTGGCATCATCGGCCAGACCATCGTCATCGTCGTGGCCATCGTGGCCTCGGCTATCCGTAACGAGCGGCGCATCGCTACGCTCGAGTCTGAGGTCAAGCACATCGAGATGGAGTGCGGCCGGATCCCCGGCATCTCACGAGCACTAGCCCGCCTCGAGGGTGAGGTCCAGTCGCACCGGACTGAGTCCGGTCACTAAAAAGGGCCCGCTAACGGTCGGGCCCTTCTCCCTACTTTTTGCAGTCCGGCTCGGGAATCCGGAGACCTGACGCGAGGAGCGTCTAGGAATCTTCGCTTGGGCGAGGAGCAGAGTCCCACGCCTGCTGTGCTTTGTCCAGAATCTTCTCCGGATCCTTCTCGAAGCCGCGGAGGAATTCCAGCCCCCACACTCCGCACGGACACAGCGCCCGCCCCAGTTTGTTCTGCTCGTTGACCTCGAGCATCAGCTGCTCTGGGACCTTGCCGCACGGACACGGCTGGTAGACGCGCTTGGGTGGTGCTTCTGGTGCTTCTGGTGCTGCAGGTGCAGCTGTCGGTTGGTCGCTCATGCTATCTCCTATGCTAGACCAGCTTCTTCGTAACACTCGGCAATGAATATCTTGGCGCGCTCCTCCATCTGGTCGATCAACTTCTGATCGCGCGGGATCCAGGAGACGTGCAACTTCTGGGCGATGCCGCCCTCGAGGTTGGTGCCGATGTAGTAATTGGCAAAGCCCCACTCATCGAATCCGGTGAGCATCATAAAGCCTTGCACTTGATGGCGGTTCTCGGCGGGGCAGGCCTTGGTTGTTCCCTCGTTGTCCTCCGCTAGGTTCCGGTACTTCCGGTAGTTTTTGTAAAGGGCGCGGCATTTTATCTCAACGCCGCGGTCGTAGTTGGGCAGGTGCATCATGTCTGGCGAGCCGCCGAGCCAGTCGTGCTCGTTGCTCACGAGGAAAAGGTCGTGCTCCACGTCGAGCTCGTACTTCCACTCGTAGGCACCGATGGCCCGGGGCTCGTTCTCCCGGCCATGCTGTGCCCACTGGGGGTTCTCCTCGACCTGACGGTAGCCGAGCATCTCCTTGACCTTCTCGCGCTGGTACTGCTGGTAGCGTTTGGTCGTCGGCTTCGCCATGACATCAGCCAGCCTCGAGCAGGTGATCCGATTGCGACGAACGTCGAACCACTCATCGGATCCCTGCTCGACCGTGATAATGCGGCAGTCCATTACGCGCTCGGTTTGGCTGGCTTCTCGCTCTTACCGGCCGGTGGCTTGGCCGTCCCTCGCTTCTTTGCCTGATTCTCCATGCGCTTGAGTGCGATCTCGTACTCGTCGGCCGGGATCTTCCTGACCTCGTCGACCATGTGGATCTTCTTGCACATGCGCTCGAGCATCTCCTCCGCGTCCGCGCCAAAGAGCTCGTCCGCGGTCTCAAAGATCTTGTCGGCCTGCGCTGCCGTGATCGTCTGCAGCTTGGGCTGCGCGGCCTCGGCGTCATCGTCCTCGGCGCCGGCGATAGCCAGGATGGCCATGACGGCATAGCGCCGCATGTAGGTCATCGCTGAGCCAATGCCCTGCGGGTTGGGATCCGGCACGACCATCTCGAAATAGTTGTCGATCGACTGGCCGGACTTGTGGGCGAGGATCGTGGTCAGGCCCAGGATCTCGCGGCCCTCGTTGCTGGCGCGAGTCGGCAGCTGCACCAGTGACAGCCCTTGCTTGGCCAGCACCGGGCGCACGGTGGAGAGTACGCCGGCCAGCGTGGCGTAGCTGTACTTGTACTTGCCGGTGTTGACCTCGCGGTCCTTCTCCGGATCCGTGAGCTCGGCCTGTGCTTTGGCCAGCGCGTCGAACAGCTTGTCGAGCGACGGCTCACTGGCGGCCGTGATAATGGAGATCTTGTCGAACAGGTTGTCGTGCTCGCTCAGCTTGTCCGCGACCATCTCGAGCCGCTCGTCGATGGACTTTAGTTTGTCGTCTAGTTCTTGGGTGTTCATGGTAGCTCCTCGCTATCGGTTGGGCGCCAGCGGTCCACACTGGCAGTCTTTTTTCTCCTTGGCACCGCAAACGTGGCACCACGGAGTCGGATCTGGTTCTAGGCAGTCGGCGCAGAATATCTTGTCTGGCAGATGATGATTGCCGCACGTCATGCACAGGCCGGAGTCGATGCGCTCCTGCCTGTAGGTCTCGTAGGCCGCATCCTCGTCCAGATCTTGCCGGCTGCAGGAATCGAAAACGTCCTCGGGCTCTTGCGGGCCGTCAGATATATGGCAGGGCATTTTGCTCATAGAAATTTTCCTGTGAAATCCGTGTTGCTTGTATGGACATTTGACCATACAATGATTCGTGTGTCCATACATGGAGCGAGCATGCGGAGAAAAGACAAGAAGCTGCAAATCCGGATCCGTTCGGACCTGCACCGGCTGCTGATGCAGATGGCCGATCAGGACCGCACGAGCATGGCCGAATGGCTGGCCAAGCGGATCCAGGAGGAGGCGAAGCGGAGGAAACTGAAATGATTACTGATCGACTGCAACGGATGAAAAACCCCGACAAGATGAGCGAGACCGAGCTCCGCGCGGTAGTCAAGGCGTGGCGCGCTGGCCTGAGCCGGCTGGCTCGGCCCGAGGCGTTCCACCTCTCGAGGGCCATGACCGATCACCCTGCCGACATCGAGTGCAAGATGAGGATGGAGTACGCGGAAAATTTGCTTGAGGTAGCAGAACTGTGAGAGGCTCAGATTTTAAGGCCCCGGCAGTAACCAGCTGCCGGGGACCTTCGGAAATCGGAATAGGCGATTACCGGCGCAACGCGATGATACCAAATGCAACGCGATGCGACACGCCTGCCGGGTTCCCGCGGGCGTTTGGAGAGGCTGCACCGCGTAAACAAACCTGCCAGCCGAGACCCTTGCAAGTTCTGGTTTCAAATCCGCGCAACGTCCCGGCCCCGACGACGCGGTGGGTGGGAGTCTCTGACTCAGCCGTACCTGTCCCGAATGGCTCTGGCATAGCCACCCTGTAGGGGGTTAGCTGTGTCTGGGCAAAACACAACCAAGGAGAAACAAGTGGGAAAACAAAAACTTAGCTTTCGGCAGCAACTTCGCTCCGATTCCGAAAAACAGCTGGACGGACTGGTCGAGCAGGCCATCGAGGCCGGCGACCGGATCACCAAGGGGACCAGCGTCGACACGGGCCGGCTCCTGCAGCTGGCCAGCCAGCCGAATCAGGGCAAGACGCTGCGCCACGATCTCGTGACGGTGCTGGCCAACGACAAGGAGGCTGAATTGCAGAAGCTCTACAACGACCAGCTGGCCCTGCCGGGGGTGGACGATGACTGAGTTCACCACGCCAGACGGCGAAGTCGTCGAGCTCCCGCCGGGTGCCGTCGCGTTCGAGCGGATCCGCTTGGACAACATCGAGGCCACGGCCGCAACGCAGATGCGGAAGCGTCTGGACCGCGGCATCATCGACCAGTACACCGAGGATCTGCAGGACGGCGCACCCTTCCCGCCGATCCACGTCTACCGCGAGGAGAACAGCGAGCGCAACATCCTGGCCGATGGCTTCCATCGCCATCGCGCGTTCGTCAATGCCGAGCGTGACGAGATCGGGTGCTGGATCTACGAGGGCGGCATGCACGAGGCTCTGATCCACGCGCTCGGATCCAATCACGGCCACGGCCATCGCCGTACCAACGCCGACAAGATCCACGCCGTCGAGATGGCCTGCAAGGATCCCCAGATCTCGCAGCTGATGCAGAAGGAGATCGCGGACATCTGCCGGGTCTCTGAGCGCACGGTGCGCCGGGTGCAAAACCGGCTGCTCTCGCAAGATAGTTCCAACGGTGACGACCGGACTGAGTCCGGTGAGAAGGAGAAGCCCGAAACCGAGACCACGGAGGGCAACGTCCGCGACTCTGGCGAGGTCACTCAGCAGCAAGTCGAGACCGACGAGCTCCGCGGCGCGCTCAAGGCGATCATGGTGCTGCCGTATGACGGCCAGATGGCGCCTGAGCGGCTGAATCTGGACCTCGATCTCGTGGCCGACTGCGAATATGTATCGACGTGGCTGGCCAATCTGGTGATCGAGTCTCGCAAGACACTCAAAGCAGGGGAGTAGCATGGCCGACAAGGATTTTCGCTACGAGATGCCTGACGGCAGGATCGTCGAGGCCTTCCAGATGACCGAGGCGACTCGGTTCCAGGAGAAGAACTGGCCCGACTGGATGAACAGCCGCATGCTGATGACCAAGGAGAGCACGGACGGCGCCAGCAAGACCAACTGGCTCACGATCGACGATGTCGAGACCGAGATCCCGAGCTACGGCTGGCTGGTCAATGACGCCGGCCGGATCCACGCGGTCGAGTACGAGGTCATGGAGCAGGCGACCAAGGTCGTGCCCGAGGAGGTCGTCATCCCAGACAAGGCCGCGTATATGCCCGACGACGCACTCAGGCTGGCCGCAAAGCTCTCTGGCCGGCCGTTCGAGGACGTCAAGCGGGACGACCGGGCGCAGGTGGATGCGTCCAACCGGAAGCGGCAGGAGATGATCGACGATCTGGCCCGGGCCCGCGAGGCCGAGCTCATGCCGGCCGAGGAAGTGGTAGGGGTAGAGGTCGAGGTCCCGGTCGAGGTCCCGGTCGCTACCGCTACCAGTGACCGGGGGCTCCTGAACACATTACGCAATGTGCATACGCTGTTGCGTGAGGCCGAGACTGACCGCGCGATGGAGGTTGTGGCCGAGGAGCTCTACGCCCGGGCCGACTGGTGCGACTGCCCGCCGGGTAAGTGCAATGGACTGAAAGACATCTGGGATTGCCGGCGTAACAGCCCGCTCGCCCAATGATCGAGGAGCGCCAATACCAGATCGACGATGTCAACTACGCCATGGGGCACGGGATCCAGGATAGGGTCATTCATTGCAGCCCCACGGGATCCGGCAAGACTGTCATCCAGTGTCAGATCGCCAAGCGTGAGCTCGACCGAGGAGACGCTACAGCGATCCTGACGCCGCGCAACGAGATCCTCAGCCAGACACTAGGCCTTGCTCGAGAGCTCTGCGGACACAGCAATGTGAGCGTCCTGCGCGCTAAACGGCAGGGCGAGTCATGGAACCCGGTGAACCCGGTGCATGTCGTAAGCTGGCCGACGCTGATCGCTCGAGCTCGCAAGTCGGATTTCTGGTTTCCCCGTGTCGACCGGGTGCTGGTCGACGAGTGTCACCTATCGGTGGCACCGAAGATCCTCGAGATCCTCGAGCACTACGCACCGAAAGCCCGCATAGACGGGTACACGGCCACGCCCGCGCGCCTGACCGGCCGCGGGTTGGGCCACTTTTTCACTGAGATCAAGCACGTCACCACGGTACGCCGGCTGATTGCTGACGGCTTCCTCGCCGGCCTCGAGTATTATGGTGCGGCGACTCCGGATCTCACCGGGATCCGCGTCAGGAGGGGCGACTATGAAACCAAGAAACTCTCCAAGGCCTGCGTCGAGCTCGTCGGAGACGCGGTCGACAACTGGCTCAGGCTCGCGTCCGAGCGACAGACTATTACATTTGCTGTCGACATCGCTCACTGTGAGGCCTTGGCCGAGCGATACCGATATGTCGGCGTTAAAGCGGCGGCCCTGCACACCGGGCTGGACCAGCAGGAGCGAGACGACATCGTGGCTGCGTTCAAAGCCGGCCGGATTCAAGTCCTCGTCAATGTCTCGATTGCCAGCTACGGATTCGACGCGCCAGAAGTAACCTGTGTGCAGGCCTGCCGGCCGACCAAGTCCATCGTCCTGTGGCTGCAGATGCTAGGCCGCGGCATGCGTCCTGGGTATGGCGACTGCCTCGTGCTGGACCACGCCGGCAACACTCAGGCCCTTGGCATGGCCGATGACCTGTACCGCTGGACCCTCGACGAGGGCCGTAAGGCGGCGCACAACTGGTCGCGCGACGAGCGATCTGGCGAGGAGGAGGAGTCCAAGTCGCACGAGTGCGAGCAATGCCACCACATATTCAAGCGGTCCAGGGTGTGCCCGATGTGCGGCTGGAAAGTGCCATTCGCCAAGCGGGACGTCGACGTGGTCGAGGCCGACCTCGTGCCCATTGGCCGCAACAAGGCCGAGCCCCTGCCCGAGGGCTGGCCGAGCTACGAGGTTTTCTACGGCATGCTGCGCTGTCACGCGCAGGTGAAGGGCTACAACAAGATGTGGGCAGTCCACAAATTCGAGGCGAAAGCCGGCTGCCGGCCGCCTTATGACTGGAATAATCACGCAATGGTGCCACCTAATGAACGAGTCAAAAACTGGATCAAGGGCCAGCAAATCCGATACGCCAAGCGCCGGCAAAAAGAGCAAGCCGGGGCCACACGCTGACCGGCTGAGGTTTCTGGCCGACCGCATGGCCTTGCTGATGGTCGAGCTCGTCAATCGAGACTTCGACTACGGCCGCTGGTGCTTCGATGAATTTTATGAGGGCGAGATCGCAGACCATAAGCGCAAGTCGCGCGAATACGAGATCTCGATTGATTTTGTGAGACGCATGCTCAGGAGACACGATGAGGCGGCAAGGCGGGGGCAAGGGCCCGAAGTACGGCAAGAACGTAGACCAGAATCAGCTTGAGATAGTCCGCGGCCTCGAGGAGATCGGCTGCGACGTCTGCGAGATCGGCTGGCCGGTGGATCTGCTCGTGGGGTATCGCAAGCGGAATTTCCTGATCGAGATTAAGGATCCCAACAAGCCGCCGAGCAAGCGCCGGCTGACGCCGGAGCAGGTGGAATTTTTCAAGATGTGGCGCGGGCAGGTTCGCAAGCTCGAGACCCTGGACGAGGCCATTCAACTAGTGACGGAGGCATACCGATGACCAGACCTAACAGCGAGCGAGGATTCAGTGAGAAGCGGCCATACTCGTACTCGAGCGGCGGCACCAACAACAAGATGCGGCGCGACAAGTGCCTGCCGGCCGCGGAGATCGCGCGGCTATTTGCCCTTGCCGGCTGGCTCGGCCGTGGTAGGTAAAACCAAGCCGGCCAACGCCCGCGAGAAGCGGCGCATGGACACGATTGCCAAGCATTGCGGCTGTCTGCCTTGTCTGCTCATGGGCTGGCCAGACGTGCATACCTCGATTGAGCACGTCACCGACCGCGGGCGCCGGCTGCCCGAGGAGCACCGGCACACGATTGGTCTGTGTACTTGGCACCATTTCGGGCACCGCCGCGGCAAGATGAGCCGGCAACGGATGAGCGGCGAATTCGGCCCTCCCCTGACTTGGGGGAGGACAATTTTCGAGGAGCACTTCGGGGACGAGGTCCATGTCCTTGTCCCGACTCAGGATTTCATGCTGCAGCTGTTTGACGAGAATCCTTGGCCGGAGTACGCTGTGCCTCGCCATGTGGCAAGACTAGTGCGGATACATTGGATAGACCTAAATGCAACACCTTCACGATACATCGCCCCATCGTAGTAAAGCGAAACCTGCCTTACCCGAAAGTGCGACTGATTTGTGGAGAGATCGAGAGGATCAGGCACCCCGGCGCGGTGCCTGAGATCTGGGAGCGCGCGACATGCCAATGGAAAGGCCTAAAGTTACTCAGGGATACCTGAACCGCCTCGAGAAGCCGACCGACATGCCTGACTTGCCCTGGGTCCAGTGGCGGGTCGAGAACGTCGAGGAGGTTGCCCGGTTTATCGAGGATCAGGTGGTCAACAAATTCAACGTGCGGGCCCGGTTCGTGCGGATCCCCGGCGACCAGCTGCTCATCCAGACGGCCGTGCTTAACTCTGACTTGCAACTGAGCCCCGGCGACTGCCTTGTGCTGGCCCAGAACGAAAACGGGCCCCGACTTGGAGTAGTCAGGGCCCGTAACTCGGTGCCGTTCCGCGAGGCCGATGGCCTAAAGGATCACGAGAACCCCGAATTTATGGATCCTCGTGACGGCAAGGTCTCGCACGGCATCATCAACTAGGGCAGCAGGACAACGCACTCGAGCGTGAACTGCACGGCGTAGGGGTATTTCCGCTCGCCCTTCATCCAGCGCCGGATCGAGCGCGGATCGCTCCCGATTACCTCGGCCAGCTTGCCTTGCGAGAGCCCGGTGGACTCGACCAGCTGCGTGAAGTATTCCGGATCCGGATTGTAGAGTCTGGCGTCTGGTCGCATCATAGCCAAGCCTCCCCGGGCCATTTCGAGAGCCACGGCCACAGCCAGCCTTGCCTGACTTCGTCGTCCTCCTGGACCACGTAGGCCAAGCAATTGCACAGCGGGCACTCGCCGGCCGGGACCTCGCTGCCGGCGTTTAGCCGCTCGCTAGGGTCTCGGATCGGCTCGCAGTCGGCCGCCCTGCCTTGCCAGTCGCAATTGTCACAGCTGGCCAGCTGGCCCTCGTGCATTGGTAGGGGTGAAAGTGTAGAGAATCCCATGGTTTTGCCTCCTGGGTCTGGTGGTTAAATTAGGAGCCGCTGCGGGCTGTTCGTGCGTCTGGCCTCGTGCCAGCACTCGCGGGGCAGGTGGCGCTCGGGGTACATGCACCACTCTCGGCCCTGCTCGTCGTAACAGGGGAAGTCCATCGACTCGAACCGGCGCGCGCAGCTGGCGCGGCCGCAATGCGGATCCGCTCCTGGATCCGCAAAGTAGCCGTAACCGCAATAGCGGCAGAACTGGTGCGCGCTCATAGGTAGCCGTAAAAGGTCGTCGAGCCCTGCCGCCATAGCTTCGTGAGATCCTCGAGGACCTCGGGGCCGGCTTGCTGCCAGCGGTGCGGATAGTCGTCCACGGGCAGGCCGCCGTCATCCGTGACGGCTGCCTGTATCGTGGTGTAAGTGCCTCGCCTCGGTGCGAGTACGTTGCGCCAGTATGTGAGCTCAGCCATGGCGCACCCTTGCGGCCTCGGTCTGCTTGATGTCGTAGTCCGCGGGGAACTCGCTGCCGAGCTTCTCGAGGAGCTCCTCGGCCTCCTCGGGGCCGAGCGGCTCCCGCCAGCCGAAACACCAGCGATCTGTGTGGCTGTAGTAGATCGCCAGCCCGGGGTCTATGTCGTGCTCGATCAGCCAGTCCGTGATCTCGAGCTCGTGCTGCGCCTGCTTGACCTTGCGCTCGGCCTGCGCGCGCTGCCGTGCTACTCGTGCGGCATTGAGAGCCCGCCGGCGCTCCTTGCGGCGCTCCTTGTGGATCGGCAGGAGCTCAGCGAGCTCGCGCTCAGTGAGCTCGGGCCGGTCGTTGTTGAAGCGGTCAAAGCTGGCCGGCATCAGCCGGAGCAGACCGAGCTCGGTGTCCTTGAGGTACTCGGATCCGAGGCACTTGTCACAGAACTCGGGCGCGGGGTCGTCGGTCTGGTGCCCGCAATAGCCGCATTGCCGGCGCGTGTCGCGCGCGTCGATCATCTCCTGGGTGATCGTCAGATAGTGGCCCGACTTTATCCAGCGATTCGGGTGAATCTCCTGATACCAGTCGAATACGCGCCAGCCGTTGCCCTCGTCCGTGTCGACGGTGTTCCATTGGTTGTCGAATAGGTGGCTCAGATCGAGCTCGATCTCGCCCTCGGGCATCTGGGAGCGCCTGCGGGACTCGCCCGGGGCTGCTATGCACTTCATGCGCTTGCCGCGGCCCTTGGTGGCCCGTAGCTTGGCCTTGAGCTCGGCCCACTGGGCCGCGCCCTCGTCGGTGCTGGTGTTTATGCTGTACTTGGTTAGGGTTGTTTTCATGGTGTTGCCTCCGTTAGTAGTCCATCCAATTAACTAGGGTTTTCGCCCGGTAGATCGGCGTAAGGTCAAAGAGCGGCCGCGCGTGTTCGTCATAGTCCTCGACGAACGTCTCGGCCACCTTCTCGCCGGCCTCGTGGATCTCGGCCGCGATGTAACCGAGCGGCCGATTGCCGGAGAGCACGACCAGCCGGCCGTGCTCCTCGAATAGATCGAGCGTGTCAGTGGTGCCGGCTCCCAGGGTGTGCCGGTTGCCCTTCCAGACCACGACCAGCGCCGGGTTATACCGGCCGGCCGCGTTCTGCTCCTCGAGCGTCTCGCGCTCGATCTCGTACTCGTGCGGTTTTAGCGTTCTCATTGTGTTGCCTCCGTTAGCAGGTGCGGCGGTCTGCCGCGTTGCCGCCTTGGGCCTGTAGTTCCTCGGCCTTGGCGAGTAGCGCCGCGGGGTCGGCCGTGACCTTGCCCTCGGCGTTTACAATCTTGTTAATCCGTGCCCAGTGATTCCATGCGAACGTCCGGCCCAGTCCGACCGTGATCGAGGTCGTGGGCCACTGGTCGGCCGGCTTGTTTACGAACTCCTCCCAGTCCTTGCCATAGGTGCAGGCATCGGAGCCCCACCGGCTGTGCTTGCCCACCATGGCCTTGTGCTCGAGCTCGAGGGCCCGCTCAAATAGCTCGGGGTGCTTGCCGGCCAGCCAGTAGAGCTCCCACTTTTGAGAGGCGGGGCAAAACCAGCAAGCGGACTTAACTGGGACCGCCAGCCCTGCACCCAGGATGGCGGCAATGCACTCCTGCCGGGACCATCCAAGCTGCTGCAGCGGGTAGCGATATTGGAAGTCTTTACACTCGGTTTTCAGGTTCTTGGAGCGCCTGAGATCCGCGGGGCCGGCGTCGTAGCCGATCAGCTTGACCGGCTTCACGCCGCGCCGCTTGGCCTCGAGCCATAGCGGGTGCGGGTCGCACTTGTTGGGGCCGCCCTTGCAGCCCTTGATGGCGTAGTCCTGCGGCTGTGCCTTCCATTTGATGCTGCAAGACTTCATGCCAAAGGCCAGCGAGGGGAGCGTCTCGTTGCTGGTGTTGTTCCCCTCGAGGTCAGAATATGGGGCGCGGCTGGTCTGGTACTTGCAGACCGTCACAGCCGGCCAGCCTCGAGCCGTGAGCCAGTCGGACATGATCCGCACCTGCTCGTATGTCTCGGGCTTCTCGCCGCCGGTGTCCGCGAATGTGATGGCGTCCGGCCGGATCCCCTGCTGGTACATGGCCACGAGCATCGCCGTGGAGTCCACGCCGGCACCGTAGCAGACCACCAGCGGCGCGTCTGGGAGCTCAATGCGAGCGGCTGGCCGCTCTGGGAATAGGTCGATCTGGCGGCAGGCGTTCATAGTGCGAGCTCCATCTGGGCCGGCTCTTGCGCCGGTTCTTGTTTGTGGATCCCGGCCAGCTTCTCGGCCAGAGATCCGGAGGGGAACATCGTGAAGCCTGTGCGCTCCTCGAGCTCGATATACTTGGCCGCTAGGGCCGGGTTGTGCCTTGCTGCGTTCCTGAGATCGCCCTCGCAGCCCATAATGCAGAACATGCAGGACAGCCGCTCGTTGCCGCTCTCGTAGGCGTGGAACCGCTCCTGACCGGCTGCTGAGATCTCGGCCCAGACATCGGCCACGGGCCAGTGCTGGATCGGGAGCCAGTCCCAGACCTCGCGGCCGGCCTTGCTGAGGGCTTTGTTCTGCACCCAGGATGGCCGGCGAGCTCGTGCGGCGCTCTCCTCGGCGCGCAGTCCCATACAGTTGACTGCGAGCAGGGAGCCGCGGCGCTTCATCTCGTGCCGGATGAACTTCTGGATCGGCCCGCGCTTCAGGTCGCTGGTGCATTGCCTGTGCTTGGCGCTCGGCCATGGCGGGACGTCTGGCCGGCTCTCGTGCCGGCGCTCGACCATCTCGAGGAGCGTCTTGCCGGCCTTGACGACCGCGAGCTCGTGCTCGATGTTGGCCTTAATGTGGTCAATGACTCCCGGCCACTCGACCTCCCCGAGGTTGGCGTGGACGACGACCAGCTGCTCGTCAGGGATCCCGAGCCGGCGCAGGTAGGCGTACATTGCCTGCGAGTCCTTGCCGCCGCTGTGGCTGCAGAAAAACACCGCGCCGCGGTCGGCCAGCTGTCGCCACTGTGCTCGCTTGTTGGTGCTCATGCGAATAGCTCCATCTGGGTGCCGATTGGCGTGACTGGGGCCGGCTTGGTGGCGGCCTTGATGCCGCCCCATTGCTCAGCCATGGCCCGGGCGAAGCCCTTGAAAAACGTGCTGCGCTTCTTCCAGCGGTCGGCGCTCGGCCCGGTGCGGTCTGCGCCGCTCGGGCATTGGTTGGCCCACCGCTTGACGGTCTTGCCCTTGTACTGCTCGAGCCGGGGCTCGACGTAGTCCGCGGGATCTGCCTCGAGCTTGGGGAGCTCGTGCAGCCAGAGACACGTCTGCTTGCTGTGGTCGTGGCCGAACTGGTAGGGCTGAATCATCTGGTCGGCCTTGCGGATCCGGCCAGAGATGACTGACTTCGGGTTCTCGATGGCCCACTGGCCTATCGGTGCGGCCATCAGGTCGCGGACGAACTCGAGGGCCTCGTCCCGGGCTGCGCGGCGCTCTGCGCCGATCAGCGTCCCGGGCTTGATGTTGCGGCCGTCGCCGTCGTCCTTGTAGGCCCACTCGGCCGAGGTCGTCAGGTAGGTGCAGGGAGGGTGCGCCACCATCAGGCTGTAGCCGTCTCCGAGGATCTCGCGGACGTCTCGCTGGTGGTGGATGCCGCCGGCGCTCTCGCTCGGCAGGAGGTCGCAGGACTCGGCGCTGTGGCCCAGTCTGGCAAATTCGTCGCGGACGGTGCCGCTGTACTCGCAGGCCACTAGGACCCGGTGCAGCCGGTAGCCGGCCGCCTTGGCCTTTTCGGCCGCTTCGTTCATCTCGTCGGCGTAGTCCGACAAGGTAGCGCCGGGGCGCTGCAGGTGGACGCACTCGGCAAGGATCTCGCCGGCGTCGATGTAGTCGTGGACGTGGTCGACGTCCTGGGTGTGCTCGGCCTCGTTGAGGGCTCTGACCTTGGCCAGCTGAGCGTCTGAGAGCTCGGCACGAATGGCCGCGGAATAGTCCGCGGCCAGCCGTGTGACGTCGAGCCGATCGAGTCGGATCAGGGTCATTGTGCAGCCCTCGTGCCGGCGTTGAACGCCTGAGCAACTGCTCGAGATGAGAGGGCCTTGTCCATGGCCGTCTCGAGGGCCTTCTGGTAGTTGGCAAGGGCTCGGTAGCCGTGGCCGTCCATGGTCTCCGCGCCGGGGTCGAGCTTGGCGTGGGCCGCGCTGCAATTCATCAGCTTGGCCTCGATGGATCCGCGGCTGCGGTTGGCCAGCGGGATCCGGTCGAGCTCGAACTGCTCGAGGTTCTCGCGGTCGATTCCCTCGCCCCTGAACTGCCGGATCATGGCGGCCTTGGTGTAGGCCTGCCCGGTGAGCTCAGCGTCGAGCATGGCGAAATACAGGGACACAACGGCGCGGTTCTCGCGGTGGTCCCATGGCTTGCGGTTGGTGGTCATTACGTGACACTCCTCGCTGTGGGTTGCCGGGTCTGCGGCCCGGGTCGACCGGGACGTCCGGCCAACATCTCGAAGTCTAGGGCCATTGGCCCGCGTTGTCAACGACACCTTATAGTGCGCTAAAATTCGCCCCAGTCCTGAGCCCTCCCGGTGGCATATGTCAAACAACTCCCCGCAAGCTGAAACCCAAGAACAGCAAGCCCCAGACCTGCCAGCCGCTCCTGCTCCCGGGGGGATAGGACGCCCCACCACTTACTCGCCAGCCGTGGCGCACCTGATCTGCGCGCGGCTCGCGGACGGTGAGACGCTGAGCGCCGTCTGTCGGACTCCCGGCATGCCAGCCCGCCAGACCGTCCACCAGTGGCGCATGAGGATCCCGGCCTTTGCGGACCTTTACGCCCGCGCCCGAGAGATCGGCATGGAGTCAATGGGCGACGACCTGCTGGCCATCGCTGACGATGACTCGCTGGACCTCGACGAGGACGGCCGGCCGAACAGCGCCAACGTGCAGCGCAGCCGGCTGCAGGTGGACGCCCGCCGCTTCCTGATGAGCAAGCTGGCCCCCAAGGTCTACGGCGACCGGGTCGAGCACCAGCACTCCGGCACGGTCGAGAGCGTCGTGACCTTGTCGGACAAGGAGCGCATGCGCCGGCTGGCCACCTTCCTCGCCATGGACGAGCGAGCCGGCGTCACCGTCGAGGGTGAGCTCGGCACCAGTGACGAGGAGCCCGCCGACCTCGCCTTGCCTGCCTGCCCTGCCTCAGTCGACGAGACACATCAGCGGCCCATAGATGACCGCGCGCGAAGGGGAGACGATGAAATATAGAGGTCCCAATTACCACGGGGGGGAGGGCCGTGTGGGCGCGGCAGCCGGGGGGGTGGGGCGCTCACGTACAGTTTTGTCCTGGAACGGTACGGATCCCGTTTCAAATGAAACCATCGGACTGAGTCCGGTCGCCACATCGGCTCGGACGCCGGATGTGCGCTTTTGCCCGCAGGAATTTTGAAAAATGACGAAAATCTTATTGATTGTATGGACATTGGGCCCGAATGGTGGGATAGATCGGTTGGAGATTGATGGCTGGTTTGACATGGAGCGTTGCAACGCGGCCGCCGTGTCGTTGACGGAGCCGAATCCGCGGGATGGGTGGGCGCCTGAGCAGGTAGCCCGGTGTGTGGAGGTTCCGCGGTGAGCAAGCGCGTGAAAAACCGGAAGGGGAAGCGTAGAGTTGTGCGGCCGGCGGGCTATACTGCGCCGGAGCGAGCGTCATCCAGGGTAATGCTGCAATTCTGGAAGGCGATGGACCGTATCGCAGCGGAGGTAAGGCAAAGTGTCAGAGACAGAGACGAACGAAGTGCCGGTAGACGAAGCCGAGCAAGAGCAGCCGCAAGTCGACGAGACCGCGGAATCGCCTGAGCCTGAGACGACCGTTTCGGACGCGATCGAGGAATCGCGGCCCGACGAGGAGCCGGAGGCGGCTGACGTGCCGTTGACGCAGGATGAGAAGCGCAAGGCGGCCCAGAAGGGCATGGCAAACAATATGCGCGCCAAGGCCAGACGCCTTAAAGGGTGAAATGGCGCGTTAGTCGGACTTTTGAGTGGCGGCCGGCCAAGTCGCCCCAGTTCGATCGGCGCACACAGGAAAGCTGGCAGGACCGCTGGAAAAGGCTTATGAGTGGCAATCACGTAGTTGAGACCAAGTACACGATGACCGAGGGCATGGATTTCACCGATGCCCGTGTTCGCGTCGACGGCAAGGACATCTGGATCCGTGTCGGTGGCTTGAAGGAGATGGGGCGCGACGATGAGTTCCTCATCCAGGAGGCCGAATTGCAGGCCGAAGCCGCCAAGGGTGTCAACGGGAGTCGCGTGGCGTGAGCACACCGGCCATCGACGAATTACTCGAGCATTACGAGTCGCTCCCCGAGGAAGCGCGCGCCGAGCTCGACGCGCTCGTCGATCAGCGGTCCCAAGGCCAGCTATGGTTTCCATCGGTCGGCCCACAGCTGGATGCGTACTTTTGCGAGGCCGATATTTTGCTATACGGAGGTGAGGGCGGGGGTGGCAAGACCGATTTGGGTCTGGGCCTCGCGTTCACCCAACATGAGCGTTCGCTCATCATTCGCCGGCAATACACGGATCTCCGCGGCATCACCGACCGGGCCAAAGAGATCAACGGCACCGACAAGGGCTACAACGGCTCGAGCCCGCCACGTCTGGTCACGACCAACAAGAAACTCATCGACTTTGGCGCGCTGTCGGAGGAAGGTAGCGAGGAAGTATGGCAGGGCCAGCCGCACGATCTCATCTACATCGACGAGGTCGTCCAGAACAGGGAACATCAGGTCCGATTTCTGATGGGCTGGAACCGCTCCACAACCGAGGGGCAGCGGTGCCGGGTCGTTCTCGGAAGCAACCCGCCAGTCAATTCGCAAGGCATCTGGATCATCTCGATGTTCGCGCCATGGCTCGATCCTCGCTACCCGAATCCGGCCGAATACGGCGAGCTCCGCTGGTGCGTCACCAGCCAGGATGAGTCCGGCAATACCTTTGACCAGTGGGTCGAGGGCCCAGACGTCAAGATCCCAAGCGGCAAATTCGACGAGAAAACCGGCGAGCCGCTGTACCTGAAACCGCTCTCGAGGACCTTCATCCCGGCCCACCTGAGCGACAACCCGTTTCTCAAGGACACCAATTACGCAGCACAACTGGACGCGCTGCCGGAGCCGCTCCGTAGCGCGATCCGCGACGGCAATTTCATGGCCGCGCGCAAGGACGAGGTCGATCAGGTCATCCCGATGGCTTGGGTACACGCTGCACAAAATCGCTGGCTGGATGCCGAGGGCCAGCCGCCGTCAGGGGTGCCAATGTGCGCCATTGGCGTCGACTGCGCCCGCTCCAAGGATAAAACGGTGCTGGCACCGCGCTATGACGGCTTCTACCCGAAACTGATCGCCGTACCGGGCGCCGATACGCCCCACGGCCGCGATGTCGCCGCTCTGGTGCTCAAATACCGCCGCGACGGCGCAATGCCCGTGATTGACGTGGGCGAAGTCAACGGCGCCGAAGCGTTCGCGCATCTGGACGAAAATGGCGTCCAGTGCATGCGCCACATGGGCATGGACAAGTCGGTCGGCCGGACCAAGTCGAAACATCTCAAATTCTTCAACAAGCGGGCCGAGGTTTACTGGAAATTCATGGAGGCGCTGGATCCGGAGCAGGACGGTGGATCCCCGATCGCTCTCCCCGACGATCCCGAATTGGTCGCGGAATTATGCGCGCTCAAGTGGGAGCTCGTGCCACAGGGCATCAAGGTCACGCCGAAAAAGGATCTGGTGGCCGAGCTCGGGCACTCACCAGATAAGGCCGACGCAGTCGTCATGTCCTGGGCGGCAGGCGCGAAATCGGTCACGCATCTGGCACAGTGGCGCGAAGATCAACGTAGTGGTAACTTTGGCGGCAAGCGGAGGCCCTCCGTCAATATGGGACCACGCAGACGAACGCCACGGAGGCACTAATGTCTGGACTCAAGAATACGGGTAAACGGCTGTGGAACTTCTCGACCGGCAAGGGCTACAAGACCAACAAAGAACGCCGCGAGGAGCGCAAGGCCAAAGCGCAAAAGGCGCTCGATAAGGTCTACGCCGGCGCCGAGATGCCCGATGAAGAAGTCATCCGGCGCAACGAACGCCGCAAAGCGGCCGCCAGACGCGGCTCCCGCCAGCGCAACGTAATGACCGATGAGGACATGCTCGGATGAGACCACGCGAGCTCGCACAGCGCGCCGGCAAGCTGCTCAGCGAGCGCAAGGCGATCACGACGCTGTGGCAGGAGATCGCTGAGAACTTCTATCCCCAGAGGGCCGACTTCACGATCCGGCGCTACATTGGCGAGGAGTTTGCCGAGCATCTCTACTCGAGCTACCCGATTATCGTGCATCGGGATCTGTCCAACGCTTTCGCGTCCATGCTCCGGCCAGTCAAAAAAGAATGGTTCGAGATCGAGGTCGACGAAATGGAGTCGGTCTCTCGAGCCGGCAAGATATGGCTCGAATGGGCCGCCAAGCGCATGCGCTCCGCAATGTACGATCGCAGGGCCCATTTCATTCGCGCCACCAAGGAAGCGGACGCCGATTTCGCCGCTTTCGGCCAGTGCATCATCACGCGCGAGATCAACTGGAATATCCAGACGCCACACCTGCTCTACCGCTGCTGGCACCTGAGAGACGCCGGATGGGCCGAGCAGGCCGATGGCTCCATCGGTGAGGTCTATTTCAAGTGGGAGCCGAGCATCAAGCAGCTGAAAGAGCAGTTTGGCGAGGATGCGCTCCACCACCAGCTGAAAACGCCCACCACGCGCAAGCAGGGTGGGGATCTCCGCAAGGTCAAGTGCATGCGCTGCGTTATGACCTCGGACGTCTACCAAGGCCAGTTCGACCAGATTCAGAATTATCCGTGGATCGTGGTGTATCTCGACTGCGAGAACAACCACATCATCCAGGAATTCGGCGTATTTTCGCACGGTGTCACCCTCCCCCGATGGCAGACCGTGTCGGGTTCTCAATACGCCTATTCGCCGGCTACCGTGGCCGGCTTGCCAGATGCTCGTCTCCTGCAGGCCATGAGCCTAACCCTTCTCGAGGCCGGCGAGATGAGCGTCCGTCCCCCGATGATCGCTACCCAGGACGCGATCCGCGGGGATGTCCAGTTGTATTCCGGCGGCATCACATGGGCCGATGTGGAATACGACGAGCGCAAGGGCGACGTCCTGCGTCCAATCACGCAGGATCGTCGCGGCTTGCCTATGGGCTATGACGCGGCCGAGCGCCAGATGGCGATGCTGGCCGAGGCGTTCTATATCAACAAGCTCACGCTACCGCCGCCAGAGGGCGACATGACGGCGTTCGAGGTCGGTCAGCGCGTAGAGGAGTACGTCAGGGCAGCCTTACCACTATTCGAGCCGATGGAACACGAGTACAACGGCCAACTTTGCGAAGATACCTTTGACGCCCTTCTACGCGCTGGCGCTTTCGGCGCTATCAAGGACATGCCGCCGGAGCTCGGTGGCCGCGATGTCCATTTCAAATTTGTCAGCCCGATCCACGACGCGATCGAGCGCAAAGAGGCTGCGACCTTCATGGAAGCCGCCGAAATCAACCGGATCGCATTGGAGTTCGATCCGAGCGCCATGGCGCACTACGACTCAGGACTGGCGCTGCGCGCCGCTCTCGAGGGCATCGGGGTGCAGGCACAGCACATGCGCTCCGTCGAGGACGCCAAGGCCATCATCGCGCAGAACGCGCAACAGGCTGCAGCCGAGGAAGCGGCTGCTATCGCACGAGACGCCGGAGCCGCGCAAAGGGAATTCGCACAGGCCGAGAAACTGAACAGGGCCGCCGCATAATTGCTCCGTAAAAAGATCGAACATTGCCTGCCGCATGAGGATCCCCTCGAGCGGCCAGATTACATTGAGGCCGAGATTCAGGCGCTCCGCGCGGTCTGGGATGGCGAAGCCACGCCACGCCAGCAACGCATGGCGCTGGACTTCCTGGTGCGCGCCTGCGGGACGCATGACGTATCATTCCGGCCCTCAGATCCACATTTGACCAGCTTTGCCGAGGGCAAGAGATTTGCCGGCACCACGATCATCTGGGCCCTCAAGCATGCGCCAACCAAAACCGACCCTGATAGAATCGCTGCACGACGAGTAGGAGACAGCCCCAATGACCGACCAGACAACCGATGACGGCCAGCAAAACACAGTAACGAACAACTGGTACGACGACTTCGCCGGCGACGATGAAAGCCGCCAGCAACAGCTGAGCCAGTTCGAGTCCTTCGACGCCTTCCTCGAGGACTACAACAGCGCCAAGAATCGTGACTGGCGCGCTGAGGTAGCAGGCGACGACGACAAGTTCAAGTCCACCCTCGAGCGGTTCGACTCGCCACAGGCCTTTGGCAACAGCTTCCGCGAGGCGCAGCAGAAGATCCGCTCCGGCCAGCTGCAGCCGACACTGGGCGAGGATGCGACCGACGACGAGATCAAGGCCTTCCGCGAGCAGAACAACATCCCGCTCGAGGTCGCCGGCTATTTCGACGATCTGCCCGAGGGCATGGTCGTAGGCGAGGAGGATCAGGAGATCATGGCCGACCTGTTCGGTGAGCTCCATAATGTGCAGGCCCCGCCGGCCGTGGCTCACGCCATCATCGGCTGGTACAACGACTTTGCCGAGAATCAGCAGGACGCCATCGCTGAGCTCGACGCCGAGCAGGCGCGCGAGGCAACGGACCTCCTGCGCGATCCCGAGCAGGGATGGGGCAAGGACTTCCGCACCAACATGAATCTCGTCAATCAGGTGCTCGACACCTACTTTGGCGAGGAGGCCAAGGCGCAGCTGATGAACGGCCGCTACATGGACGGCCGCGGTTTCTTCAACGATCCGACCGTGCTGCAGGGCATCGCCAAGCTGGCCCGCGAGGTCAACGATGTGGCGCCGATCATTGCCCAGGATCCGGACCAGCTGAAATCTCTCCACGAGGAAATTGACGAGATCGAGAACGTCATGCGTACCGACCGCCGCCGCTACAACGGCGACGAGAAGATGCAGGCTCGCTATCGGGAGCTTCTTGATCTAAGATTGAAGTCTGACTCCAACGCAGCATAAGGATCGTGCTATGTCGTCGATCAGATCGTTCATGCGTCGTGCAGCTACCGCGCCCCGCGGCAGCAGGACAACGATGTCCGCAGCGCACACCGGCCTCTACAAGACTGAGAATCGCGCCACTGGCGATCGCGGCCCAGACGCTCCCGGTAGACCCGGCGGCCCGCCAAATCCAGACCGTGACAGACGCTATCCGCGCCGCGGCAACCGTCGCACGGGCGGTGACGTCAGGACACCACTGGCACCGTAATGGGCAGCCTGTTTGGCAAAAAGCCCAAGGCGCCGAAAGAGACGCCGCCGCATGCTGCGGCGCAGGACCGTGAATTGCGGGATCTGTACGACGAGAATCGGCCCTACACGGCAGTCGACGCGGCGCTCGGCATCAAGCCGAAAACGAGGAGGCAAAGACGATGAGCGGTCTACTTGGAAACTCTGGCCCGGGCGTCCTGGGCAAGCTGCTCGCTCGCAACGAGAAAAAGTACGGCAACGTCGAGAAGCCGGGATTCTCCGGCACCATGAAGCAAAACAAGAAAGGCAAGTGGTACTCGGTGCAGGGCCGCGCTGACAAGCGCAGGCGCCGCAACCGTACCCGCCTAGTGACATCGGTCGTCACTGGCAACCCCGGCAAGGGGTATGTAATGGGCGAGCTCGGTGGCTGAGACCGCCAGCCAGACGCACTACGTCTCTAAATCGGGGCGGCGCTGGACCAAGAAGCAAAAGGCCCTGTACTACGCCACCAAGGGATTCAAGAATCGACCACGCAAGGAAAAGCGCAAGCGGTAGCGGTATGGTGGATGGTGCTGTCAAGACCGGGCCGGAAGCCTAACCCGTTACCGCTTGCCTCTTGACGAAATGCCCTACTACGTCTAAATTCTGAGCTACCACGACTAGCCGGCCAACCTCTCTCGAGCCCCGGCGCCCAACCGGCCCCTGCCGGCAACGATGCGGCCCCTCTCTGGCTAACCCGCATCAAGCCACAGCAGGCTAACCCGAAAGTGGAAAACGGATCTTTTCACATTTGGAGGACGCCTAAATGGCTGAAACTGCCTTTCAAATCCAGTATCGCCAAGAATTCATCCATGGGTTCGAGCAGCTGGTATCACTGATTCGTGGTATGACAACCACGGAATCCGTGATTAAGGGCAATCAGGCGACGTTCCTCGTTGCCGACTCGGGTGGAGCCGAGGCCAAGACTCGCGGAGTCAATGGTCTGATCCCCGCTCGTGGCGACAACCTGAACCAGCCGGTTGCAACACTGGTCGAGTGGCACGATCTCGTCCGCAAGACCGATTTCAACATCTTTGCCTCTCAGGGCAACCAGCGCGCCATCATGCAGGCGACGTCGATGGGTGTCATCAATCGCAAGATTGACCAAGACATCTTCGGAGACCTCGCCACGTCGACGGTGAACATCGGTGTGGCGGCAGTAGCCGATACGCTCCGGACGCTGCGCGCCAAGACGGTACTCGGCAACAACGATGTACCCTGGGACGGCTGGATCTCCTTCGTCATCACGCCGGCCTACGAGGCCTACATGATGGGCGAAAACGACTTCTCGAGTCGTGACTTCTCCCAGAATGGCCCGATCGACGGTGCCGATCTCGCATGGCGCGATCGTCCCCAGTCGTATCGCTGGCTCGGCATGAACTGGTGCGTACACCCCAACCTCAACGGCGGTGGCGGTCCCGGTTCAGCAACCGAGGAGACGTATATGTTCCATCGCTCGGCAATAGGCCACGCCTACAACGCCGACGACATGGAAATGCGGGTAGGCTACGACGAGGAACAGGATTACTCCTGGACCCGTTGCAGTATCTACATGGGCTCAGTGCTACTGCAGAATTCTGGCGTGTGCATCGTTGCACATGACGGCTCTGCCCTCGTAGCAGCGTAAGGGAGGACTGAAAAATGGCATATGCTTCTAACAGCCTGAACCTGTCGATCCCTCGCGTCGGTGAAGGCGAGGACACGGGCAGCCTGAGCTCCGCTCAGTTTGTCTACCGTTCTGCCGATCCGGTAGCCACGGTCATCGCAGCCGGTTACATCGACGATGGCAATGAGAAGGGTATCAGGGTCAACGATCACGTCATCGTGATTGACGACAACCTGAACACCATTGATCTCTGCCTTTGCACGGTGGTAGCGGCCAACGGTGACGTGACTCTCGTCAACGGCACGTAAGCCGACTGGCGCAAAGGATTTAACTGCGCGACAATCCGGGGGCCGCTCCAATCGGGGCGGTCCCCGTTTGTTTATGGAGATAACCAATGGCAGAAACCGCTGAAAAAATCGACGAGACCGTCGAGGAAGCTCCCGCGCAGGAAACCGAAAAGATCGAAGTTCCTGAACAAGTCAAGCCGATAGGCCTCAATAGATTCGGCATCGCTGCCGAGGGGCGCAATGAATATCTGGTACGAGTTCCGCACGGGACCAATCCGGATGTCGCGCTCGAGCCCGACTTCTACTCGCACGTAGCTCGTCACCTGGGTCGCAGCGACATCGTCTACATCGAGCCTGACGACTTGGCATGGGAGATGAGTGTCAAGGTGCTGGACATGGGCCACAACTGGGCCAACGTCCGGCCTCGGGAGATGTTCCATTACGGCGAATTCGAGGTCGCGCCAGAGACACCGCGCAACTACAAAATCGAATGGGCCGGCCAGACTGACAAGTTCCGCGTTACCTTCAAGGGCGAGGTCCTGCGAAAGGGCTTTGCAACCGAGAAGCTGGCGGGACAGTTCGCATCCAATCACGCTCAGGCTCTCAAGCGATAGCCGAGCACGGACGGTCACTAAGCGCAGGGATGCGCTGGCTGAGGAGGCCACATGGCAACAAAGCTGAGTATCTACAACGGGGCGCTCTCCGTTATCGGTGAGCGAAAACTCGCATCCCTGACTGAGAACCGCGAACCGCGGTTGAAGCTGGACGACATCTGGGACAACGATCTGATCGACCGCGTCCTGCAGATGGGCCAGTGGAATTTCGCCAAGCGCACCGTCGAGCTCACGGCATCACCCTCGGTGACGCCATCGTTCGGATACCAGTACGCTTTCGACAAGCCGACCGACTTCATCAGGACGATGATGGTCTGCCATGACGAGTATTTTAATATCCCGATCACGAGATACTCGGACGAGGCTCAGTGGTGGTTCTGTGACGCTGAGCAGATCTACGTGGCCTACGTGTCGAACGATACTCAGTGGGGAGCGGATCTCTCCCTCTGGCCGCACAATTTCACCGAGATGGTCGAGCACTATCTGGCGTGGAAAGTCGCGCCCAGGATCGCCGGCATCGACATCTCCGACAAGCGCCTCGCTAACCAGTGGAAGATGTGGCTGGCCGAGGCCAAGGCGGTCGACGCCATGGAGTCGCCGGCCAAGTTCGCACCGAAAGGAGGTTGGGCTCGCAGCCGCAAGGGCTTCCGCTCAGGTCAGAACGAGCGCGGCAATCGTAGCCAGCTGATAGGCTAATGACGGACCAACAGAACCAGATCCTCGCGTTCAACAGGGGAGTCCTGTCCTCGATTGGTCTGGCCCGTATCGACATCGAGCGGTACTCATTCTCCGCTGAGATCCAGCGGAATTTCATGCCCAGAGTCCTCGGCTCCATGATGGTCAGGCCGGGGATGCAGTTCATCGGCCGATGCCTCGAGGACTTGAATCTGGTGCGCCAGATCCCGTTTGTGTTCGAGGAGGATGACACCGCGCTGGTCGAGGTCGGGGTCCAGTCTCGCGTCTGGATCAATGACGTCCTGCTCACGCGGCCGGTGGTCTCGAGCACGATCAACAACCCCACGTTCACCGGCACCGATGATCTTGCGCCGCCATCGTGGACGATTGACGACGACGCTCAGTGTGACTCCTACATCCTGAGCAACAACCTGCAGCTGCGCGGATCCGGTGAGGGGTTTGCCCGCACCTACCAGACCGTGACGGTTGCCGGCCCAGACCAGAACGTCGAGCACGGCATCCAGATCACGGTGCTGTTCGGCGCAGTCAATCTCAAGATCGGCTCAACCGTGCAGGGTGGCGAGTACATCTCCGACACCACGCTCGAGAAGGGCACTCACAACATCGCCATCACGCCGACTGGCGACTTCACGATCGAGCTCTCCAACGACCAAGACTGGAACGTGGTCGTATCCAGCTGCGACATCTACACCGGCGACGTGCTACTTCCCGGCTGGTCAACCGAGGAGCAGCGCCGGCGGCTCAGGTGGGACCAGTCAGGCGACCGCATCTACGTCTCAACCGAGGGCGTCCAGCAAAAGGTTATCGAGCGCCGCGGCACCGATGGCCGCTCATGGTCGATTGTCGACTTCACGACCCGTGACGGCCCGTTCCGGACGCAGAACACGAGCTCCGTCACGCTGGCGCCAAGCGCCATCTCTGGCGGCTACGATCCCAACACGTCGACCTACGTCACGCTGCAGGCCGCGCCGGTTGGCACCGAGCTATTCCAGACCTCGCATCAGGGCGGCGCGTTTGGCCCGGGCGCCCTATTCCGGATCGCCTCGAGCGGTCAGGTCACGAACAACACCGGCGGCGTCCTGGATCTCACGACACCGCCGATCCGCGTCACCGGCTCCGAGGATGCCCGCCAGTTCGGCATCATCATCGAGGAGATCGTGGCCGGCACATGGACGGTCGCGCTCGAGTTCGCGTTCGACGAGGACGGCCCGTGGAACCTGCAGGGCCAGAATTGGAGCGCCCCGGTCTCGACGAACTACAACGACATGCAGGACGGCCAGATCATCTACTACCGGCTCCGCATCTCGGCGTACACGTCTGGGCAGGTGAACATGACGCTGACCTACACCGGCGGCTCGATCACCGGCATCGCGCGCGTCATCCAAGTGCTTGACGGCGACACCGCTCGCGTCGAGGTCCTCAAGCCGTTCGGCGCGATCACCGCCAGCAAGGACTGGGCCGAGGGTTCGTGGTCCGGCCGGCGTGGCTATCCTAATGCCGTGGCGCTGCACGAGGGCCGGCTGTTCTGGGCCGGCGAGGATCGGATCTGGGGATCCGTGTCCGACGATTTCGAGTCGCACGATGATGAGACTGAGGGGGACAGTGGCCCTATCAATCGCACGGTCGGCTCGGGCGCCATTCGCGTCATCAACTGGATGCTCTCCATGGCCCGCCTGATTCTGGGCACCACGGAGAATTCGGCGCGCGTCTCTGGCGTTCGCATGGACGGCAACAACCCGCTGGCCGCTCGCTCGACCAACTTCGACGAGCCGCTGACGCCGTTCAACTTCAACATCAAGACGGCCAACAGCCGCGGCGTGTACGTGGATCGCACTCGCCAGCGGCTATTCGAGCTCGTCTACGACATCGACATCCAGGACTTCAAGCCGGTGGATCTCTCGATCTTTGCGCCGGACTACAACGAGGTCGGGATCCTGCAGATCGCCGTGCAGATGAAGCCGGACGTGCGTGTCCATTGCGTCCGCACCGATGGCACGGTCGGGATCCTTGTGTACGATCGCGCCGAGAACGTCATGGCGTGGGTGGACGTCGAGCTCGGCGGCGTCGGCAACTGGGAGGTCGAGGACGTCGCGGTGCTGCCGGGTGTCATCGAGGATCAGGTCTACTACACCGTCAAGGCCTTCAATGGCGTCGATGGTGAGCAGCGATACATCCTCAAATGGTCGCTCGAGTCGGAGGCCGTGGGAGGCCTGAACAACTACATGGCCGATGCGTGGGCGCAGTACGATAGCACCCCGATCGACACCATGACCGGCCTCGAGCATCTGGCCGGCCTCGAGGTCTGCGTCTGGGCCGATGGCGCGTATGTCGGCAACGGCACGGTCACTCAGTTCGGTACACCGGGCCAGCTGGATCTGACCAATCTCACGCTCAACGGCGAGCCCAATGACGCCGGCCAGTCGTCGAACGTGGTTGTCGGCCTGCAGTACAACGCTCAGTTCAAGTCCTCGAAGCTGGCGACGATCCAGGGTATCGGCCTGCTCGAGCACAAGATGGTCACGAGGCTCGGATTCATTGCCGAGAACCTGCACCACCAAGGCCTGCAGTATGGGCCGGACTTCGATCAGCTGTATGATCTGCCAGCGGTCGAGCAGGGTGCGGTCACTCCGGCCGACACGATCTGGGAAACTTATCACGAGGAAAACTTCGCCTTTGGTGGCGAATGGGATGTGGATTCACGGGTATGCCTACAGGGTCAAGCGCCGAAGCCAGCGACATTGCTGTGCGCGATAGCGGATTACCAGTCCGTCGAGAAGATCCGGAGATAAGCTGGCGCCCCGCGCGGGCCAGCGACATCGTCGACTTCTACGGCGAGCCCTTCAAGTATTCGCTGAGGGCTAACGTCGCCGTCATGGACGGTGAGGTCGTTGGCGTCATCGGTGTGCATCGCCAGCCTGAGTTCGGCCTGTTCTTTTCGGACACCAAGCCCAAGCTGCAGCCGTATCTGAAATCCATTACAGTTATGCGGGCGATCAAGGACGCGATGCGATTCGTGGAGAACTACCGAGGCCCGCTGATGGCACATGCCGAGCACGTCGAGGGCTGTAGGATCTTGAATCGACTCGGGTTTACTCACATACAAGGAGCGTGGTACGGATGGCTCAAGCAATCCCCATCGTAGCGGCGGTCATCGCCGGCGGCGGCCAAGCCATCGCAGCCTACAAGAAGTCGAAATATCACGACCGACGAGCCGCTGAGTTTCGCAAGGCCAAGAATCGCCGCATGGCGGCAGCGACTCGAGAAATGGCCGAGGAGCGCCGCAAGCAAGAATATATCCAGTCTCGGGCGGTCGCTGTGGCGGCCGCATCTGGTGGCGGTACGGGCGCCGGCGTGGTCAAGATCTTTGCGGATCTCGCGGCCGAGGGCGAGTACCGCGTAATGTCACGGCTCTGGCAGGGCCAGAACGACGCCGAGGGCATCCTGGCTTCCGCGCGCGCCGAGGAGAAAGCCTCCAACGACGCGATCACCATGGGCATCGTCAAGACGATCACCAGCGCCTTCTCGGCCTTCATGTCGGCCGGCGGCACCATGCCGACATTCGGTGACACCGCTGGCGCTACTGGCTCGAGGGAGTTCTGGGGCGGCAGCATCAATTCGGAAATGGGCGAGGGCGTTCTGGACTCCGGTGGCATCGGTGGCGCGTTCGGCAATAGCCCATACGGCGGCGGCGGGGTAATGCTCGGATGACTGCTCAAAAGAATTTCCGCGCCGATTCCTTCGTCTCCGGTCTGGCTATCAAGGCGCCGGTCAAGGCGGCCAGTAATGCGCCCCTCACGCTATCTGGCGAGCAGACCGTCAACGGGATCCCCCTGCTCGTTGGCGACCGGGTGCTGGTCAAGGATCAGGTGGATCCGATTGAGAACGGCATCTATGTCGTCGAGACATCGGCATGGCAGCGGGCCGGAGACTGGGATGGCGAGCGCGATGTAGTCGGCGGCTCCGTGGTCCCGGCTTACGACCAGACGGCCGGGGCCTTCATCCAGTGGATCGTGGACGGCGACGGCGACTCGCTATCGCCATCTGTCGATTCGATGACGTTCACGCAGTTCTACGATCCAGTCGGGTCCGGCACATCAATTCCGGTATCGACGGCAATTAACAACATGCTGCGCGGCGATGGCGCCGGCGGGTGGGTCGAGGAGTCGGCTGTACGGATCACCGCGCTTGGCGGTCTGTCAGCCAATGGTTCGGTTGCAATCGGTGACAGTGACGTCATCAGCTTCACCTACAGCAGCAACATCCTGACGACGATCGGCACGGGCGGCTTCATTCACTGGGCGATCAACACTCGAGTCCGGTGGGAGCAGCCGTTCTACATGCTCGAGCGGGCGTCGGCCAATAGCGATTTCGTCGGCTACGGCCAGTTCTGGGTCAGGAGCTCGGACGGCGCGGCGATGTTCACCAACGAGTCCGGCACCGACTTCGACCTCACTGGCGCGGCTACCTTCACGCCGCCTCTGGTGCTCGGTGACGACGACGAGATCCGGTGGGGTGACAGCACCGATCTAACGATGGACTGGGACTCGGCGTTCGGCGGTTTCCGCATCACGCCGCTGGCCATTGACCAGCCGTTTGCATGGGAGAGCAGCCAGCAGCTTCGGCTCTACAACCAGACCGGGCTCGGCTACATTCAGCTGCACAACATCGGCGTCCTGGGCCTCAATGATTTGGTCCTGTCGAGCGATGGCGGCATCTCGAATGTGAGCTACCAGATCGGCGCGTGGGATCACGAGGACAACCGCTTGCTGCGTCCGGTGCTCGATGATTACGCGATTCAGCACCAGACGGCCGGCTCAGTCTCAGGGGTCCTCACGATTGACTTCGAGGACGGCAACTCGGCCTACGTGGCGCTCACTGAGAACGTGACCAGCGTAGTGTTGCAGAATCCTCCCGTGTCTGGCCGGCTCGGCCAGCTGGAAATTGAGATCCTGCAGGACTCGGTTGCTCGCACGATCACATGGCCGGCGTCAGTACAGTGGCCCGGTGGCACAGCGCCGGATCTATCGACCATTAACTCCCGGCATCTTGTCCATCTCCGCACGAGGGATGGTGGCACAACGTATCTCGGGACCTTCCTCGAGAACTTCTCATAATGCCGCTCCTGGGTGGCGCAGCGAAGATGGCGGGGGCGGCCGTGCCAGCTGGCGGGCCGCGCTTCACCGGCGATCCGTACTTTATCTCAGACTTCTACGTCTACGGTTTTGGCGATCCAGTTCGCGTCTTTGCCGGCTTCGAGATCGACGCCGATGGCGGCATCGAGGGGATCAAGCGCACCGGCAACATCGGGGACGTGGGCCGGTGGGACAACAACCTCGGGACGCTGAGCAAGGTCGATTACCAGTTTCGATTCGATACCGATGACGTCATTCCCGGGCCCGGGTCGACCAGCGACGACTTCAACGTCTGGCTGCCGGCCTCGGCGTTCCTGCAGTCGTTCTACATCGAGATCGAATTCAACGGAGATTTCACCACGGTAGGCACGATCCGCGTCCGAGATGCTTCGACGCTCGTGGAGTATGATAGCGCCAGCATGTCGATGACCGTGGCACAGGAGCCATAGGATGCCAAAACTACCTGACGTAATGGATTACGGGGACCGGCCCTCACTTCGATCGAATCGTGTCGATCCGGTGCATGCGTCTGGCGTCGAGCTCGCGGAGGAGATCTCCAATGCGGCTCAGAACTTCGCCACGATGTACGGTGAGCACAAGCAAAAGGACAGCCGGCTCGCCTATGCGCTGGCCAAGAACGAGATCGAGGCCGCGGAGATCGAGCAGCGTGAGGCGCTCAAGGACCGCGACGACTTCGAGAATTTCGACGAGGTCTACAGCACCGGCTTCAACTCAGCCCGCGACGAGATCCTTGGGCGCCATGGCGATCGCCTGAGCCCACGGGACCGGGCGCTCCTGCAGTCCGAATCGGATCTGATCCGCGAGCGCGGCCGCGCCGTGGTTGGCGATGCCGCTCGAGGCGTGGAGCGCGACCTTGGCCGCGCGTCGATCGAGAACATGCTGACTAGGCGCGCTGACGAGATCCAGTTCCAGCCGCCAGAGAAGCAAAACGAGCTCATGGAGTCGGCCCTCGAGAGCGTCATGGCCGCCGTCGAGGACGGCTGGTACACCGCCGAGGAGGGCGAGAAGCTACTGCAGGGCTTTGTCACCGCGGCGGCCACAAATTCGCTCAAAGGCATGGAGGCTGAGCAACGTCTGGCTGAGATCGAATTGTCGCTGGCGTGGCGCGAGCGTAATGCCGCTCAGGGCGGCGATGCGATCACGCGCGAGCAGGCTGCAGCCGACGAGGGCTCCGGATCCATTGCTGACTTCCTGCCACGACACACGCTGGTCGCATTGCAAGAAGCCACCCAGGACGAGATCGAGATTGAGAACCTGCAGGGCGAGGCCTTCCGCGTGAAGGACGAGGCGTGGGTGCTGTTTCCCGGCCTGCATCAGGGCACCGAGCGCCGCGCATACATCGCTGAGCAGTTATCCGGTCCAGATCTTGCTGCTACCCGCAAGGAGGCCAACACGCTCGACGCGCAGGAGCTCCAATCGCGCAGTAACTCTGAGTCGTTCAAACGCGCCGAGAACAGCCGGACCCTCACCAACGAGCTCTACCGCGCGTGGGAGAACGACGAGGACATCCAGATGGATGCCGGCTTGTTGTCGACGCTTACCCGGCCGGAGCAGGAGTCTCTCCGCAAGCTGCAGGCGCAGCTGCGTGAGGGCGCTGAATGGTCCGACTACACCGAATGGTTCGCCTATGAGAAGTGGGAGAGTATGTCGGATGCTGAGCGCGCTGCAGCTGACCTGAACGGCACGTTCGAGGATGAGTACGGCAACAACATCCACTGGAAAGTCGTGGTCGACCGCGAGCGCGCAAACGTCATGGCGCAACAGAAACGGCAGGCAGAGCGAAATCAGTCTGGCAGCGATCGTCCGTATTCTGGTCTCACCCAAGAACAGATGCTCGAGCGGTATCTCATCAATTCGCCGTTCTTCGAGCGCAAGCCCACGGCGGCCGACGACAAGGAAATCCGCGATGACTGGATGCGTATTTCGCTCGAGTTTAATCGCAGGCTTATCGAGGCCGACGAGGCAGGCATCGACATCACGCCTGACTTCCGAGAGAAAATTCTGCGGGAGACGCTGTCAAACAAGGTGTTCGTCGACGAGGGATATTTCGACAAGAAGGAGGAGATGTTTGCTGTCGCGGTCAAGCCGGAGGAGCGCGAGTTCGCCTACATTCCGCTGGATCGCAAGGTCAGGATTATGGGCGTCGAGAGGACCATTTATACGCCGGGAATCATCGACGAAAAATGGGGTGGCCACGGCTCCGAGAAGCAGTCGCCCTATGAGTTCATCAAAAATCAGCTGCAAGCGTTTCATCCGGACAACGAGGAGCCGAGCCAGCGAGACATCGAGGAGGTCTGGTACTACGTGGTCACGGACGGTTGGGAGGCTGCGACTAACCGCATGATGGGTGTCGAGGGCTACTGATGTCCACCACAGAGGAAGATCTCCGTAAACGCTACGGCCTCGATGAGGAGGTAGATGGGTACGGCCTTTCCGATGTTGAAAGGATGTATTACGAGGCCGATCAAATTGATCGGCTGAATTACGGCAATGAAATTAACGAGCAGGCTGATCGCGCGAGCCGGATCCTGAATGTCACGGGCCGGACAGGCCTGCCGTTCGATCTGGTTTCGGCCGAGGGCGCTCTCGAGGATCTCGAGGAGAAAATACGCAAAGAGGACTTCAATCCTAAACAATGGATCGACGAGTCTCCGATTTTTGCAGAGTTCGCTTCCCGCAACCCGTATCACCTAGCCGTTCTCAGGCGTGACGAGGAGAACCTGGGATTCATCGAGCGCAACTGGCGCCCGTTCTCGCTGGCTGTTGAATCGACCAAGGCCAAAGTCGAGATGAACCAGATCTGGAACCGCCGAGCCATGGGCGTCGAGTATCACCAAGATGGTGATATGGAGCGCATCGAGGAGCTCGAGAAGATGGTGCAGGATCACGCCTACGGCGCCGACAACTTCCTGAGCCGAGCCATCGTCCACAACCTCAAAGAGGTCGGCCCGATGGCTTACATCATGTGGGAGGGCAAAGAGGAGGCCATGGCAGGTGCGACCGCTGGTGCTCTTATCGGTGGCAAAACTGGCGGCGCAGCGGGCACCATGTTAGCGCCGGGACCGGGCACCCTGATTGGTAGCGGGTCTGGCGCCACGGCGGGTTTCTTCACTGGTGGCGGTATCGGTTGGTCTGTGGGCTCAGCCGAGGCCTCGTTCGAGATGATGCGCGGCGAGCAGTATGGCCGCTTCATTCGTGCCGGCTTTTCTCACGAGGAGGCTGCGCGAGTATCGACATGGACTGGCGCGATCTCGACGCTGCCGGAGCTCACGGGTATCGGCAAGCTCATCAAGCATGTTCCCGGCGTGGGCCGTTTTACGGACTTCACGAGCGAACAGATCGCCAAGCGCCTCGCCGGCGACGTGCTGGCCAAGCAATCCGTCGCTCGAGCAACGGGCGCTCTCGCGCGCCGTTATGGCACCGGCATGGCATGGGAGGTCGGCACCGAGATCTTCCAGGATAGCGTGGCCACGGTGGGCCAGAACTATCTGGCGTCCACAACCGGCAAGGCTGACGCGAATGTAACGTGGGATCAGTACGTCGACGATGTCGCGCACACGGCCTACGCCACGATGCGGGGCATGAGCATCATTGCCGGCATCGGCCCGGGCGTCACGTATATCAGCGATTACCGTGCCGCTCGCAGGGCTCAGGACATCGAGCAAACGATGACCTCTCTGGCCGAGCATATGAGCGACTCCAAGGTTCGCACCGAGGCGCCAGAGACGTATCGCAAATTCGTCGAGGAGGTCGCCAGCCGCAAGGGCGGCGGCCCGCACATCAACGCGAACGCATGGGACCAGTTCTGGCAAAGCAACAATCAGGATCCCGAGGCCATGGCACAGCGGTTCGGGATCGACGCCGAGGAGCTACAGCTGTCCCGCGAGCTAGACATGGACATCGCCATTCCTGCCGTACCTTTCGCTGAGCAGCTGGCGCCGTCCACGCTGTTCGACAAGATCCTGCCCGATCTGAAATGGGAGGAGGGCGGGATGTCGCCGCGTGAGCGGGATCTGTTCAACGCCAACAAGCCCAAGATCATCCAGGACCTCGAGGCCTCGCTCGAGAAGATGAAGGAGGCCGACACCCAGATCGACGCCATGAACATCATCGAGGAGGTCACTGGCGAGCTCATCGCGGCCGACTTCGATGCGGTGACGTCGCGGCATCTGGCGCAGCTGTACCGCGGATTCGGTGTTGTGGCCGACCAGCTGGACATGGATCCGCAGGAGCTATTCGACAAGTTCTACGGCGGCGTCCGGCGCGTCACGCCAGAGGCGCTCGCTCGCAGCAACATCAAGGATCCGATGATCGACCCGCTGATTAACCGGCTCCGGCGGGATGACTACCCGACAATGCGAGAGCAGCATGGCGCATCGCTGATGGACATGATTAAGGAGATCGGCGGTATTGATCCCAGAGACCCTGAGCTCGCCGCTATGGACTTCGAGCTAGGGGCAATGGATCTGGGCCTCCCCAAGGCCGAGCTCCAACGGTGGCGTGAGGGAGGCCGTCTGGTGAGCGATGTGGCCGAGATCGCCGCTGAGCGTGGCTACATCCCCGACTACGACGAGAATCTCCTGCTGGCGGCCGTGAGCCGCGAGCTCAGCGGCGAGCAGGTATTCGGCACGAGGGATGAGGGAGATCCTGAGATGCGCCGGGTGGCGCACGACATGGACATGCTGGCCCAGATGGTGAGCGCCCTCGGCTTGGATCTCTCGCAGATGAGCAACGAGCAGGTCAGGGCCGCGCTCGAGGCTGCCGACACGTTCGATCAGGAGCTCGCCGGCAAGGAGCTCCGTGACTTCATCGAGATGATGGTCAGGAACGAGGAGGAGCACGGCAAGGACGCCAACGAGGTCGACACCCTGTTGGCGCGGTGGAGCTCCCTGCAGCCGCTAATTTTGGGCGAGCAGGATTTCGCAGACGTCGAAATAACTGATACAGTCACCCTCGAGGAAACGGGCGAGCAGCTGCAAATCACCGAAGATGCTGCGATAAAACTCGAGCGAGTCCAGAGGCGTCGAAACGTGTTGAAAAAGCTCTTGGAGTGCGTAAGTGGCTGAAAAGACTATCTCTATGCGGGAGCTCCGAAAGCGTGAAAAAGAGGGCGCCCGGTTCGAGTTACCCGAAAAGCCCGAGAAAATCGAGGGGATGGGCGATCTGCTCGAGACCCTCAAGACCATGGTAGCCAACGAGGAGGAGCGCGTTCGCGCGGATTTGGCGCGCAACCAGACCAACCTCGAGATCCTCGCTACCCTGCAAGCCCTTATTCGCAAGCAAGGCTCCGGCCCTGCAGCAACCCCTGTAGATCTGTCACCGATCCGCACTCTCGTCGAGGAGATCGTCGCTGAGCGGGAGGCACGGCAGGCACAGACCTATGAATTCGACATCAAGCGTGACGCCAACACGGGCTACGCTTTCCAGATCGTAGCCACGCCAAAGGCGCCTACAACTCACTAAGGAGGGTGAGAGATGCCTAACCCAACAGCAGTCCTGGATCCCCATTCGCTATCGCAGGGCAGGATCCAGCAAGTCTCTGACCTCGTATTCGGGACGCCGACTGGCGATGCCGTCACGATTACCAGCGTTGGCTCCAACATTCCGGTAATGAAGGACAAGGAGTATTTCGAGGTCCGGAATCACCCCAACACGCAGAACAATGGCCTGTATCAGGTCGATGACGCGGCGCCGGCAGCCGGCACCACGGACGTCCGCAAGGTCTCCGGTGCAGATCCGGTGGCAGATGCCACGGGCCGCGACTGCGACATCCTGTGCTCGCTGGACACGGCCATCTCGGACGGTGTCTGGGCCAATGCCTCGACCGACACGGTCGACATCACCAGCGCCGGCGGCAACTTCCCGACCGGCCTCGAGATCGGCTCGCGGTTCGAGATCCGCAACCACTCGACCGCGGATAACAACGGCGGCTACGAGATCCTGAGCACCGTCACGGACGGCTACAACTGCCGCAAGATCACCGGCAACAACCCGGCCAACGCCGTCTCAGAGGCGGTGGATATGTACTCCGAGGTCAAGTCGGTGTTCTACGACACCGCGGCTCTGGGGCTCTACCTCCTCGAGCAGCCGGGTATCGTAGACACGAACGTCACTGACGCCGTGTTCGCCAACGTCTCCGGAGCTCTGGTCGACATCACCAGCGCAGGTGCCAACCTGCCCACGGTCAGGATCGGCCAGTACGTGCTCATCAGGAACCACGCCACGGCGGCCAATAACGGCTACTTCGTGATTCGGGGCATCCCGACCGTCAACTCGTCATGGGAGGTCGAGATGGTTTCCGATGGCCTCACGCCGGCGAACGCCGCGGCCGAGAACCTCGACATCCAGACGGATCCGCTCGTGGACGACACCGGCGCCTTTGGCCAGCCACTCTACTCGCGCGCGATGATCGACTGGAAGGACGACAATTTCCTGATCCGCAACGCGCCGTTCCCGATGTTTAACATTGACTCTGACGCCGGTAAGTATCTCGTCGGTCAGGACGCCTCGGGCAACAGCCACGGCACCAATTTCGTCGACAACACGGAATTCGGCATCCGGTCCCGCAAGCTGGTCCGCAACATGGGCTGGCAGGAGATTGACTCCGCTGGTCTGGTCACGGCCGAATACGCGGCAATCAGGTCCAACGCCACGGTAGAGGACAACGACCGCGATCTGGCCTACTACCAGTTCGGCACCGACACCACGGTTGACGACACAGTCGACTTCGAGTTTGCCGGCCCGGTAGACGAGTCGATCAAGGTATTCGACGCCACGGTCACGCGAGCTCAGGCTACGGTGACTGAGGGCTACGACTTCAACAACACCAGCCCAGACACGATCGACCGCAACGATGGCGGCTCGTTCATCACGGACGGCTACAAGGTCGGGTCCAGGGTGACGGTAGCCAACGCTGAGGCCGCCGGCGACAACGGCACCTATGCGGTGACGGCGGTTACAGCAAGTGTCCTGACGGTCGAGGCTCTCGACGGCACGGATGCTGGCCTGACCGGCGGGCTGGATGACAACACGGCCACGCTGGATCTCGACAACCGATTCGCGTTTAGCCTCAAGCTGCGTCCTCGGGATGACGACGCGGTCGGTAAGACGTTCGCTCAGCAGGGCCTCGGCAACGCACTCGCAACGCAGCTGTCGAACCGCGCGTTCATCTTCGGTCTGGGTACGGTCCCTGACGCGGACATCACCGCGACGGACGTCACGATCGACGGCTCGGCGCCGTACACCGGCATGAACATCACGTTCCACTCGACGCCACAGTCTCGCGGCGCGGCCACGCTGGTCGGCGGCGCGCAGAACTTCGGCATCATCATCGAGGGCAACAGCGGCACCAAGAACCAGATCTACGAATTCGTGCAGCGCCAGCTTCGCAAATTCACCGACATCGACAACGATGCGGATACCGCGATCGGTCGCACGATCGACGGCCTGCTCAGGTTCAACGGTACGACGCTCGAGTTCGGCTCGGTCGACGGCGGCCTGACCTTCCCGACCAATCCGGACGGTGGCGGCTCTGGTGTGTACTGCGACAACGTCGCGGCAGCCGATGCGAACTTTGTCCAGTTCTGGGACAACACCGGCGTCCTGCGCTCCAACAAAGAAACCATCGCCATTACGCTCGACTTCAACCAGATCCTCATTGACGACACGATCGCTGAGGCCGATCTGTTCTTTGATCGCACGGTCAGGACCAGCGTCTCGGATCTGGTCATCAATGCCGGCGGCACGATTACCAGCGGAGGCTCGAACCTGCCGGTGCTCGACGAGGGCGACGGTGCCTACATCAGGATCGAGGGCTACACCGGCGCTGAGGCGGCGGCCAATGGTATCTATCAGGTCGTCACCGAGACCTCGCAGGCCTCGTGGACAGTGGTGCGCTATGACGGCGCGGCCATGATTACGACCGTGAGCTCGACCAAGAACGTCGACGAGCATCCGTTCGACTCTCCGAGCGCGATCATCGTGAACACGGTCAACCTGATCGACGCCACAACGATCTCGTTCACCAATCCCGACACGATTGGCGACACGGGCTCAGGCTTCGGCATCTTCTCGGTGGGCGACACGCTCCGCATCGAGGGGGCTGGCGCCGGCACTAACGCCGGCAAGCTGGTCAAGGTGGCCACGGTGAACGCGACCACGATTACGGTTGAGCAGAGTCAGTTCTGGCCGGTGCTCGATACGCAGGCGGCAGGCGGTCAGGTCATCCTGACGCAGGTGGCCAGTGTCGAGGCTGACGCAGATTTCTCGTTCAACTTCGGATTCGACGACAACATCCAGGGTGGCAGAGACGTATCGACCGAGACCTTCGTCAAGGCCAAGGCCCTCGGCCGGGAGACGGCACAGTACACGGACAGCGCGGTGCTCAGTATCCAGTCAGGCACACCGCTCACCGTACCTCTGCAGTCGCAGCAGGAACGTAATGTCGTCCTATAGGGAGATGTCACTTGCTAACAGTCGTCGCCAGATGGGAGTCGACGCAAATGCCGTTCGAGCTCGAATGGCGCATGTGGAGACAACTTCGCGGCGCATTTAAGATCGACGAGTTCATCTTCGTAGGTTCGGCCCACGATGGATATACGTTTCGGCAAGCACCGACAATGAAAGACGCGCTGGCAGTCCTCCCCGGGGACTGCCAGCGTGTATTTCTCGAGCCGAGCGGCTACAACTCGCTCTACGACATGCCCAAGGGTGACGTCGCGCTGATCCTCGGCAACACCGAGCAGTCGAACATCCACCACGCTCAGGTCAGTGAGACCTACCGTATTGCCAGCCCCGGCCGGTCGCACCTGTATCCAACGGATGCCGCAGCGATCGCGCTGGCGCTGAGGTTTGGACAGTGAGCACAGACAACAGAACAACGCTCAACGCCTGCGATGCCAACACCGGATGGGGCGGCGATGATGGTACGCCGACCGCTCGAAGCGGCGCGGACTTCGCCGGCCTGTACTACGAGAACGGCATCTCGCTATCGTTCCAGCACAGTGACGCTGACGAGCACACCTACTACACCGATGGCACCGGATGGGATCTATCGGATGCGACCGTATTCCTGATCGTCAAGGACAACCAGCAGGACGACATCGCCGGCGGCGGCATGAAATACGTCTTGGGTGACGGCACCGATCGCATCGGCGTCGAGTGCAACGGCTCGGACGATCCCGGCGTACTGCTCGACTCGCTGTTCTACGGCATGGTGCTGGACGTCACCAACCGGGCCAGCTTCACGCAGCATGTGTTTGCCGGCGTATTGGCCAACCTCACGCTGACCGCCATCACGCAGGTAGGCTTTGGCTCGCTCCACTTGGCCAAGGCGCAGGGCGCCATCGACAATATCTACCTCGATCGCCTGAGCTACATCGCCAACGACTCGGCCGCCTTCACGATCAATGGCGGCACGGTCGGCACTCCTGAGACGTGGGCCGACTTCCAAGGCGATGACGTCACAAACGGTTGGGGCGTCTGCGGCAACCCGTTCGCGGACGTGTTCCAGATGAACGCCTCGTTCGACATGGGCGATGCCGGCACCGCGAGCTCGTACTTCACGATGGACGGTGTGCAGCTATTCCTGTACGGGCAGACCTATGGATCCGGTCATTTCTTCTGGGATCTGATCGCCAACGGCACGGGCACACAACAGCTGGTCATCAACGGCGCGCAGATCATCTCGATTGCCGGCCCGAATGGAAGCGCCTGCGATCTTGGCTGGAACGTCTCGAACTTTGAGAATCTGCAGGTCGACGGCTCGCTGTTCGTGGATGTCGGCAACTGGACGCTGCCGGCTGACACGGCGAACCGCTGGATCCGCAACACCGTTATCGACAATCCGATCAGCATAAACCTGAACGGCATGGAGATCTCGGATAGCACCCTGACGCAGGGCGCCCAGACCCGCGCTGACGGCATGATGATCCTGGACACCGCCGGCGACTCGAACGCGATGGAACGCAACACGTTCAACAGCGACGGCACCGGCCACGCCATCGAGATCACAGCCACGGGCGCCTACACGTTCACGGAGCTCGACTTCGTTGGCTACGCAGCCCAAGGTGGCACCGCGGCCAACCGAGCGATCTACAACAACTCAGGCGGCGCAGTCACGATTACGGTGGTCGACGGCCCGACACCGTCCTACCGCGACGGCGCTGGCGCCAGCACGACGATCGTCTCGAACATTGCCCTGACGTTCTCACCGCTCATCGCTGGATCTGAGGTCCGCGTCTACAACAACGCGGATCCCTCGATCGAGTATGACGGCGTGGAGAGCAGCGGCACCAGCTTTGCAGCGACCGTGCCGTCTGGAACGGCATTGCGGTACTCGATCATCAATCCCGGCTACTTGGAGATTCGTGTCGAGGATCAGTCGTTCACGAGCTCGCAGACCATTCTCGTCAATCAGCAGGTTGACCGTAATTTCGACACGGTGGACTGATGGCTGCTCAATTTGATCCTGTCAATCTGATCGTTACGCTGGACGCGCCGACCGGGGGTGTGTTGCAACAGACGGCCGAGCAAGTCTATGACGACGCGAAGCAATGGTATCTGGCCGCCGGCCCGAATCGCCGCGGCCCGTTCCCGTTCCTGACGTCTGGCGGTGAGCCGGTGACGCCGACCACGATTGCCGGCCAGTATTACTTTTTCCGCAATGATCTGGGCTGGCGCATCGAGACGACTGACACCGATCAGGATGTGTTCTGGGAGGGAAACCTTATACCGACCGACCTCGATCTGAGGATCTTTAACACCATGCCGGGGCGCACGATCGCGCACCTTGGCCTGCAGCCGCTCGTCACTGGTCTGACCGGCCTCGAAGCCTCTGTGGTCCAGGAGCTCATGGACTTCATCGTCGAGACCGGATACTCCTACCTGCAGGTCTACCGCATCCTGGCTGCTCACGCTGCCGGAGACGTCTCGCAGGATGGATCCGGCAACTACTCGATCCGCGACATCAACGACACCAAGGACCGCATTGTCGGTACGCAGGACGTCAACGGTGGTCGCATCATCACCACGGCAGACGGCTCGTGAGCGCGCATTTCACATCGGCGCACTTCGGGGCGACTCACTTCGACTCAGCCCATTTCGGCCGCGAGCAGGTTGTCGTGCCGCCGCCGGACTTCACGCCGACGCCGGTCTATCCCCCGGGCACCACGCCAGCGGAGATCAGACGGCGTAGAATCCTCGAGGAGGACGATCTGCTCCTGCTCGTGATTCAGGCATGGCTGCACATCAAGGATGACTAGTGGCACTCGGATATAAAAATTGCATCAAGCGACTGCGGAAAGCCGGCTACAAGGTCGAGCTCGCTGACCGGCGCCTGATAAAAACGTATCTGAACGAGGGCCTCACGATTGACCAGACGGTCGCTCGCATGATGGCTGAGGCCTCGCTCGATGTCCTCGAGACGATCGAGCAGATCGAGGATCAGGGCGTCGAGGTCGATACGGCGACTGGCCAAGTCGCTGAGATCCGCAACTTCCGGCTCGAGCAGCTGCGCGCGCAGATGGACAAGCGCGGCAAGATCAACGAGCAGATCATCGAGATCGAGAACGAGTATCAGGATCTCCGGCAGGACGCGGAGATCTTCGACAAGATCCTGTCGCAGGGCATCGGTGACGAGGTCGCGTTCCTGGATCTGACCGAGGCCGAGGCCAAGATGTATTTCGGCCAGCTGATGATGCGCGCCACCACGACCGAGCTCCCGACTGGCAGGCCGGGGCAGGACCGTTTCCGCGTATGGCCCGAGGACCGCTTCCGTGTGGCCATGGAGAACGAGACGCTCAACGTCTTTGGCAGAACGCCAGACGAGATCTACGAGAGCCGCATGGCCCTCGAGGAGCGCATGGCCGAGAAGCGCAAAGAGAAGCAGCTGCTCGACGTGCAGAAGCAGGAGATCCAGCAGGACATCGACCGGCGGTTCGGGCCGGCTACCAGCCGGGATCCTGACCAGCTGTTCCAAAAGGAGGGCGACCTTGGCGACGAGCTCGAGGCGGTAGCTGCAAAGGGCGGGATCAACAACGCGCGCATGGCCAACCTGCTCGGTGTGCAGCTGTACGGCGACATGAGCAAGGTTCAGGCTGTCACCGTCAAGGAGACTTTCCAAAACTCATTCGACGCTGTACGTGAGGCGATAGCCAACGGCGAGATCGAACCGGGCGAGGGCCACATCCACATGGAGATCTCCGAGGATGGGCGCACGTTCAAGATCACGGACAACGGCACCGGCATGGATGCCGATAAGATTAACTCGGCGTTCCTGACACTGGCCGGCACAGGCAAGGGTGGTGAGGTCAATTCTGGCGGCTTCGGTGTGGCCAAGGGCTTGTTCCTCGCCGGCAACAAGAAGCTCAAGCTGGTGACGTCACGCAACGGCGTCAGAACGACGCTCGAGACGACTGGCCAAGATTGGATCCAGAACCTCGACGACCCTGAGCACTCGCTGGACCAGTCACGGCCGGCCAATGCGGTGCTGCGCCGCGAGCGCACGGATGAGCCCAACGGCACGGAGCTCACCATTACGATCCCAGACACGTATTTCGATTTTCGGGCTCAGCAGGACAAGGAGGTTCGGAATTTCGAGGGCTACGACATGGGCGACGTGGCCAACAACCAGCTGCTCACGCCGGACATCACTGTCACGACGCAGGAAAAAGGCGGCATCCTCGATCGCATAATGGAGCGGTCGGCCGGCAAGAAATTCCCGCGGCACAAGTATCGCACCATAGGTGCGGTGCAGTTCGAGTGGGGTCTCGCGGACATCTTTGTCTTGGAGGAGGAGGAAACGCAGTACGGGGATAACACCCAGATCTCCATTAACGGTCTGAACCAAATGAAGATCAAGACCATGGAGAATCCGTGGAACCCCGACGATGGTGCCATGCAGCGCGCCATCTACATCGACCTGCATCCACAGGACAGGGACGGCAACCCGATAGCAGCAGGCGACCCTGGGTATCCGATGGAGCTCAACCGTCAGGGGCTCATGGAGCATGCCAAGTCTGACATCTTCCAGATCCAATCGTATCTGGCCGTGCTCATGTGGCGCGACAAGACTGCCGAGGCGGCCAAGGGCTACGGCCGGCTGAAAACGGTAGACCAGAACGGCAACACCGGCGAGGAGCTAGACCTCACGCCGCCGCCACCACCAGAGGCCGAATCGCTCGCCGGCAAGATCGCAACTGGCGACACTCTCGAGGTCCGTGAGGGCCAACTGTTCGTCGACGGCGAGGGGCAGGGTGTACTGGATCCCGAGGACATGCGCGGTGAACGCGCCGAGCCCGAGGAGTACAAGGTCGACCAGTCGCTCGTGCCCAAAAAAGAGCCGATGATTCACAGCCACATGCAGTTCAAGGAGGAGTCGGAGCTCTCTGGCTATTTCTTGGATGACATAGGCGTCACGCCGGGGCAGGATCTTAACGAGGCGCTCTACGAGGAGTTTGGCGAGGAGCGCGTCAACACATATTTCTACGAATTCGGCAAAGTGTTCATGTCGATCCGCGACATGATGGCCGTGAAAGGCGATCAGGACACGTTCGCTGGCCTCGACAAGATCGGTGTCGGCGTGAGCATTGCCAAGGACTACTACGGAGTCCACACGAAAATACCCGCGCAGATGATGTTCATTAACCCGGGCATCAACCGGCGCGAGCGGGATATGCGAGAGCAGTCCTGGACTGGGCCGAAAGCAAAAGACGATATGGACCGCGAGGAATTCGAGGTCGTCGCGTCGTCGATCATCACTACAATGATTCACGAGATCGCTCACTTCGCTGAGTGGTCACACGATCTGGAATACATCGCTGCGCTGCAAAACGCTTTCTCGACGGTAATGATCGAGGGGCAGTTCATGGACGTGCAGCGGAATCGGATCACGGAGACGCTGCAAAATGATTGGGAAATCTACAGATTCATCGCCAACGCCATCCAGCACGACGATGTCGAAATCACTGGTGTTAGCTTCAAAGACGTTGGGACAGACCAAAGAGCAGATGAGAGAAGTGCTCAAGGTGCTCGAAGCCGGATCGCTCGCAGTCAAGGACGGCAGGCTCGTGAGGGAGAAGGTGCGGAGAGCGCAGTCGATCCTCGAGACGAGCTCGACGATGACAGAATTTCGGCAGGGTATCGAGAAGGCGGGACTGTAGAGCCCGGGGCAGTACACCCCAATGCCGGCGAGGACTCCGAATACATGCAGACGGTGTTCCACGGCAGCCCGTTCACGTTCGATATGTTCGACCTCTCCAAGCTCGGCACGGGGGAGGGGGCACAGGCTTACGGATGGGGGCTCTATTTCGCTGAGGAGATGGACGTCGCCAAGGGCTACGTCCCGCGTGACTTCGAGGCCGAGCAGGTAATGATGCAGCGGTACGAGGCCGCGCAGCAGGCCAACGATCCTGTGCTCATGGAGATGTGGGAGGACGCCATGATGCACTGGACTCCCGACGAGATCCGCGAGCACTACCGCGAGAACTATGGCGACGATCCAGACGTTGTCGCCGCGGCCGAGGACATGGCCACGGAGCTCGAGCGCATCCTCAGTGGCGCCGAGGGCCAGTTGTACGAGGTCGAGATCAACGATGAGAAGTACGCCATGCTGCTCGACTGGGACGCACCAGTAACGGAGCAAACTGAGCAGGTGCAAGCGGCGATCAAGACTGTCATCCAGCGCGTAGCCGGCGCGGTGCCGGAGGGCATCCTGGCTGAGATGGGCTTCGAGGAGATCGGTACTGGCGGCTCGCTGTACCGTTCGCTGTCGCAGGATCTCGGCTCCGATTACGAGGCATCGCAGGAGCTCCTCTCTGTGGGGATCCCCGGCAACAAGTTCCTCGACCAGCAATCACGGGTCTCGCCAATCACGGCCGGCAGGACCGGCTTCCTGCAAGGCCTGCGCGAGACACTGGGCCGCGAGCCCACGCGCAACATCGTGCTGTTCGAGACCGGGCCGATCGAACAGGTCAAGCGCGAGGGTCGCGTCGTCTATCCCGAGCCAGAGACTCTCGAGCAGGGTCAGGAGCGCGGTCGCATCACGTTCAACGAGGCCCGCAAGGGCTTCATCGAGATCCTGTCGTCTGGTGACGTTTCGACGTTCATCCATGAGAGCGGGCACCTGTACCTCGAGGTCTTGCGGTGGGCAGCGCAGCAGCCCAATGCGCCGGCGCGGCTCAGGGCTGACTGGGAGATCGTCAAGGAATACACCGGGGCGACCGACGATTCGATCCCGACTGACGCTCACGAGAAGTGGGCCAATTCATTCGAGATCTATGCGCTCGAGGGCAAGGCACCGAGCCTCGCGCTGCAGGACACGTTTAGCTTCTTCCGTTCGTGGTTGCTGAGGATCTACTCCAAGCTGAAAAACATCGGCGGCGTCCACCTGAATCCTGAGATCCGCGGCGTCATGGATAGGCTGATGGCAACCGAGCAGGAGATCGCTATTGCCGAGCAGTCGCAGGGCTACGTCTCGCTGTTCGCCACGGCAGAAGATGCCGGCATGACGCAGGAGGAGTTCGACCTCTACGCCAAGCAAGTCCAGCGCGAGCATGACGACAACGTCGCCAAGGAGCACCGCCGGATGATGGCGGCCATGCAGCGCGATCAGCTGAAATGGTGGAAGCAGGAGCGCGCCAAAGTCCGCGCCGAGGTCGAGGATGAGGCACACCAGATGCGCGTCTACGAGGCCCTACACTTCCTGCAGCGCGGCAAGAAGCCAGACGGCACACCTACGCGAGGCCAAGCCACCAAGATCGACAAGGAGAGCCTCCTGCGGCTTCTGGGTGGCGATCAGCAGACACTTAACCAGCTGCCGCGGCCGTTCATCTACACGACCAAGGATGGGACAGACGTCGATGTCGTGGCCCGTGCGTTGAAGTACCGCGACGGCATGGAGATGATCCAGGAGATTATGAACGCGCCTCGCATGAAGGATTACATCGAGGCCGAGACTGAGGTCCGCATGCGCCAGCGGTATCCGGATCCGCTGACTGACGGCTCATTGCCCGATGCTGCCATGCGTCGTGTTCACTCCGAGGGCAGACTCAGAATCCTCACCAAAGAGCTCCGCAAGCTGCGCCAGCTGGCCGCAGAGGATCGGCCGGCAGTAAGAGCGGCGCAGCGAGCGGAGCGCCAGCAGGATCGTCAGGCCCGTGAAGCCAACCGTGCTCAGCTGCCCAACAAGGCTGAGCTCGCCATGATTAAGGCGGCCGTCCGTGAGCTCATCGAGAAGATGCCGGTGCGAAACATCAAGCCGCACATCTACCTGCGCGGCGAGCAAAAGGCAGGGCGTGAGGCCTTCGCTGCGATGGAGCGCCGGGACTACGGTGCGGCCTACGAGGCCAAGCTCAGGCAGATCCGCAACCATGAGATGTATCGGCAGGCGGTGCGGGTCCAAAAGGAATTCAACGCCACACGGAATTTCCTGAACCGCTACACCAAGCCCCGCAAGCGCAAGCAACTGGGGCTCGCTGGTGTGCTCGACCAGATCGACGCCGTCCTCGAGAACGTGGACCTCCGCAAGCGGTCGATGGCCGCGGTCGATCGTGACAAGAGCCTCAAGGATCTCAAGCAAGCCGTGGCCGATGGCCGGCTGGTGGTAACGCCTGAGACCTACCGCAAGATCATCGACGAGTCGATCAACTGGGTCGAGTTCACTCCCGAGGAGCTCCGCGGCATGAAGGATCTGATTAAACAGATCGAGCATGGCGCGCTGAACGAGGACAAGATGACCGTCAATGACGAGCTCCTCGACTACAAGGACGTCGAGAACGAGGTCGTCGACCAGATCCGCACGGAGAACAAAGAGGTCCAGCTGCGACCGGGCGGCCAGCAGACCAGCCGCGAGCGCGGCAACAGGGCAGTCGACCAGTCGATTATGACGTGGCTCAGGCCGAGCTCGATCGCGCGCGTCCTGGACAAGGCCGGGTTCGGTGCAATCACGCGCCGCATCATCGTGCCGATTCGCAGGGCCTACGCCGAGAAGCTGATCCCCATGCTTCATCAGGCGCAGACCGATGTCGCTGAGATCTACAACAGGCACTACTCGATCTCCGAGCTCAGCCAGATGTCCAAGCGGCAGTACGAGATCAAGACGCTGGATGGCGTCATGTACTCGAAGTCCGAGCTCCTGTCGATGGCGCTCAACTGGGGCAACCAAGGCAACCGCGATGCGGTGCTCGGTGGCACCTACGAGGGCAAGGTCGTATTCAGCGAGCAGACCGTCAGGGAGATGCTGGCGCACCTGACCGCTCGAGACTGGGCGTTCGTGCAGGACATCTGGGACTACAACGAGACCTATTGGGATGATCTGGCGTCCGCTGAGGAGCGCAGGCGCGGGATCCGGCCGGAAAAGGTAGAGGCCCTGCCGTTCACGATTCGCACGGCAGACGGCGAGAACATCGCTGTGCGTGGCGGTTATCACCCGCTTCGCTACGATCACAAGTACGACGCGCGCTCGGATCGCCAGCCCTCGAAGCTCAAGGCCGAGGAGGCCATAGATCAGGCGCTCGCCCACGTCGCCAGCGGCACGTTCGTCACGGCTAACACTCGTGCCGGGTCAACCTACAACCGCGTCAAGAATCACGGGCGGGTAGTCCGGCTCGGCCTGAACGTCATCGACTCGCACCTGCGCGAGGTCATCCGTGACATCGCCATCGGTGACGAGGTCCGACACGTCAAGCGGCTACTGGACTCCGGTGCCATCGAGCGGGCGTTCGTCGACACCGGCAATGATGCGGCCCTCGAGTCGCTCAGACTGTGGCTGACTGACGCTGCAGTCGGTGAGCTCCCGGCCGAGAACGCCATCGAGTTCGGCATTGCGTGGGTCCGCACCGGCTTCACCAAGGCCAAGCTCGGCTGGAACTTCGCCGTCATGGCGCTGCAGCTGACCGGCCTCGCGCAGACCATGGCCGTCATCGGCACCAAGTCATTCAGCATCGGCGTGGCCAAGTTCATGCAGAATCCGCGCGCGGCCTTCCGCACGGTGCAGGAGACCTCGAGTTTCATCCACACGCGCTACGTGGTGGGCGGCTTCGACAAGGACGTCCAGGACACCAAGGCGATCGTCGAGAGCGAGTTCGGCTCCATGCCGACGCGCACTAAGCGGGCGTACAACTACATCAGCAACACGCTGTTCAAGGGCATCGCGTGGTTCCAGAAGATCGTCGACGTCATTACGTGGATGGGCGCCTACGAGAAAGGCCTCAACGAGATCAACGGTGGGCTCTCGGAAGCTGACGCCATCATCTACGCTGACACTCAGGTCGAGGCGGCACAGACCAGTGGCTTCTTCTCGGATCGCTCAGGCCTCGAGCGTGGCACGACCGGGCTCCGCAAGAATCGGCAGTCGCAGCTGCTCCGCATCTGGACGACGCTGATCTCGTACATGCTGGCCAAGTCGAACATCGCCTACGAGAAAACCAAGGACACCAATTTCAAGAATCCCAAGGAGGTCATGTTCCTGCTCTATGACCTCATCCTGCTCTACACGGTGGAGGGCATCCTGTCGGCGCTCATCTACCAGCGGCTCCCAGAGGACGACGACGAGCCCGAGGATTGGATTGCATGGACGGCAGCGCAGTCGCTCGAGTCAATGTCTGCAGGCATCCCGTTCGTGCGGGAGATGTGGTCGGCACGGTTCGGCGGCGGCAACACGCCAGTCGGTGTATTCTCCAATGATGCGTACCGGCTGACCGAGCAGATCCTACAGGGCGAGCTCGACTGGGCAGCGATAGACGCAGGGGCAGATGTCGTGGGCACGGTAGCTCATCTGCCTACCGGCCAGATCAGCAAGACCGGCAAAAAGATATGGGAGGAGGGTCTCACGACCGACGAGTGGTGGGAATACTTCACCGGACCAAGGGACTAGGACATGGCAGTCAACGATAGATTCAATGGAGTGCTGGCCAGCAAGGCGATCAAGGTGCCTTGTGTCGTTGCGACGAGTGCGAACATCACTCTCTCAGGCAACCAGACGATCGACGGCGTGGCTGTCGTCACAGATGATCGGGTGCTCGTCAGGGCCCAGACCAACGCAGTCGAGAACGGCATCTACATCGCCAAGGACGCGGCATGGGAGCGCGCCGCTGACTGGGACGGCAACCGCGACATCACTCGAGGCACCCAGATCCTCGCGTATGACTCCGCTAACAATGCCTCGATCTATGTGGTCGAGACCGATGACCCGATCTACATAAACACCACGGCCGTCACGATCGGCCTGTACTCTCAGGGCGCCACGGTCGCGGTCGAGGCCGGCTCAGTAACCGACGCCATGCTTCGGTGGGATGGCATCGACACCTACCGCGACATGAGCAGGCTCAGGGCCACGGCCCAGGGTGCGGAGTTCCGCTGGTACGCATCGAATCTGAGCGACTATGCCGAGCAGACCTATGTCGGCACGGCCGCGATCTTCTCGCTGTCCAATGCCGCTCACAATTTCCAGTTCTCGAATGACGTCTCGATTGTAGGCGGCGACCTTATCGTCACCGGCGGCACGGTGGACCTCGACCAGCTGATCGTGGGAGATCCCGGCACCGAGGACACGGGCATCTCGATCGACGGTGTCACCTACGAGAGCTCGCTCAAGGTCTCGGATCTCGGCGGCTCGAATCTCGCGCAGACAATCTTGCACCGGCACTCGACGACGATCGCTCCGGTCATCGTAGGCGCGCGCTCGAACAGCGACACGAGCGCCCACACGCTCGTCACTGACGGTCAGGCTCTCCTGTGGATGATCGGATCCGGTTGGGACGGCGCCAGCTATCAGCGCGCCGCTGAGATTGAGATGGTGGTCGACGGCGTGGCGGCGGCCGATGATATGCCGGGGCGCATCGTGTTCCGCACGACGCCGGATGGGGCCAAGGTTCCAGTCGAGCGCCTTCGTCTGGGGCAGGGCGGCAGCATGTACCTCAATGAGATCGCAGCGGCAGACGGAGATCTCGCCGGCTTCGGTCAGGTGTATGTGGATAGCGCCGATAGCCTGCCATACTTCCGCGACGACGCCGGCGGGGTGTACCCGCTCACCGGCGGTGGCGGTGGCGTCATGTCTGGCAAGTGGAATTTCGATTCGACCACAACGCAGGCAGATCCCGGCTCCGGCAATGTGCGGTTTAGCAGCGGCACACCGAGCGCAGTCGTGGCCATGTATATCAGCGAGACCTCGCTCGACGGTGACTGGACACAGATCCTCGATCGTTGGGGCGGCGAGGCGATGCACATGGTCGTCACCAATGCGGCCCGCGACTCGGTTCATCGGTTCCAAGTCGACGGCCCGGTCACGGACAACGGCGGCTGGCGCCGCATTGATGTGCTGTGGCTCGGCGGCACGACGAACGCGATCGGCTTCACCAATGGCGAGGAGCTCGACTTCGAGTTCCTCCTGGATCCCTACACGGAGATCGGCACAGCCGATTTCCAGTCGCTCTCTTGGGATGACAACGTCAAGCGGTTCGTCAACACCAGCAACGTCCTGATCTCGGATCAGGCACCGCCGCCGCTTGATTTCGGCATCCTCACGATTGCCGGCGCGGCCAGCGCCAACGATGTGCGGCGCCCGCACCTGTACTTCAATCAGGGCGCGATCGACGCGGTCAACTGGTACGTGGAGCGCAACCTGCTCGGCAACTACATGCGGAGCGAGATGAACGCCTCGCCTTACGTGACACTGTGGGGGCACTCGCCGGACAACTCGACGCAGAACGACATCTTCTCGATGGACAGCAACCTCCGGTTCAACGTCCTCGGGGACTTCCGTCTCCTCGAGCAGGCCGCGGCCGGCGCCGACGAGCTCAACTACGGCCAGATCTGGGTGAACAGCACCGACCAAGGCCTCTATTACACGGGCGAGGCTGGCGCCGATGTCCGGCTGGACGTAGTCACGCCGACCTTCAACACGCCGCTGCGGATCATCGGTGACACGGATGGCGCACCGCCAGCATCGCAGACCGCGCTGCTCGAATTCTATGACTCGGACGAATCAGACCGTCAGGCTCACATTGGTTACAGCGCGACCAATGATTTCATAATCCAAACGGACTTCGCCAACAACGGTCAGGACTTCTCGATCTTCCACGGCGGCGACCGGATCCTGCACAACGAGGGCACGGGCGGCAGGACATACCTCGAGGCCGGCACTGGCGTCACGGGCGACATCTACATCCGACCAAATGCCGGCAACGATGACGGCATCAGAGTCATGTATCAGGGGTCGGTCGAGCTTTATGAGAACAATGCGCTGGTCGCCCAGACAGCAGCCGCCACAAGCGGCGGCTTCGTTGTCAACAACCAAGTGACTGCCGCCGGCACCGAGCGCGTCCTCACGGAGACTGACAGGTCGCGTGGCTGGCCCTGCACGATCTACCAGTTCGATTCCAG
>JABAHS010085245.1_pt2 | contig 58057 bp, 53 predicted proteins | sample 7062111 | NCBI WGS metagenome assembly JABAHS01 (sample SAMN14534600, study PRJNA622989) | marine sediment metagenome | biome: marine biome [ENVO:00000428]; feature: marine pelagic biome [ENVO:01000023]; material: deep marine sediment [ENVO:00002113]; isolation source: pool of 4 deep marine... | reverse complement strand
GGCGATGACGCCGTCTTTCAACGGGCGCACAGCCGAGAGCTGCCCCGGGGTGCGGCCCAGCATGAGCTTGGCATCGTCGCCGACCGCGGCGACGCTTTGAGCGCCGCCCGGGCCACGCTCGTGGCGGATCGCGACGACGGAGGGCTCGTTCAGCACGATACCCCTGCCGCGGGCGTAGATGAGCGTGTTGGCGGTGCCGAGGTCGATCGAGAGGTCGCTGGAGAAGAGACCGCGCAGGCGCTTGGGCAACAAGTTGGCTTTCCTCGGGGTCGGGGGTGAATCGCGTCACCTGCCCCACTCGCTCAACAGGGAGAAAGGGGCCGGGGCCTATCGATCTTGGGGGGCAGCCCCCCGGCCGGGGCGGTGTCGACGGATGTTCCCGCACCACAAAAAGGAAGGCATCGACACCCGGGTTCTACATCGGCAGAAGCCGACGGGAATTTAGTGATTGCTCCGTCTCGAAAGCTTGGCGCCTTAGCTAGTCAACTCCGGGCGCGTTCCTTCCTGCACCGAATCGGGCTGGAGCATCGTGGCGCCCGGGCGGAAGGAGGCTCGGGCGGGGCTCGTTGCTCTATAGGGCCTGCTCCCGGCCACTACGTTATGGCCAGCATGTCCGGCGACCCAGAAAAAGGCCGGAATATAGTAGTCGGGTACGCGGCGCCGCTATGCGCCGCTCGTCAGTCCCCGATCACGAACCACAGCGGTGCCGCTCGACTGCCGAGCCTGCCGACATAGCGCCGGCTCGTCACGCCGCCGTCCTCGTTGCGGACCGGATCGGTTTCGACCTCCACCCTCGCCGGGAAGGGCACGCCCGGGTGCAACCCCGACTCTTGCAGGTCGAGCACGGCTTCGTAACGCCGGTGACCGTCGACCATCGAGGCTCCCCGAGCCTTCCGGCAGATGTTCCAGTCGCTGATGGGGTATTTCTGCCAGCGGTATGCCTCGCCTTCCTGGCGCGGGCCTTGATAGTGGATCTCGGTCTGGCGGAGGCCCCGGTGCCCACTGCGAGAAACGCGCCTCGACCCGCTCGAGCATGGTCCTGGTTGCATTGACCTCCTGGCTGCGATACGCCGGTGTCGCCTCGACATCGACGATGACCCCGGCATCGATGTCGACGAGGTAGTTGGTCGAGTAGGCGTAGAAAGCGGGACCCCTGGGGCGGCCGTCCAGCGCGCCATCGGGTCGGTGAGTGAGAGATTCTTCGGCGCTGTGTGCGGCCCACACGCCTCGAGGCTATCGGCGCGGGTTGCCCAAGTCGAGATGGCAGTCAATGTCGCGGAGCAGATGTCCCTTCGGCACGTAGTCCTCGAGACAAATGTCATAGAACAGCTTGCTCTGAGTGCTCGATGTGCGCCCCATCATCGCCGAGTCGCTCCTTACCCGCCCCCTCGATCAGATGGACGAAGCCGGTTGGAGTTCCCCGGTGTTTTTCAACAAAATCGACCCAAACTGGGAGCTTTGATCTGGCTGCCGGAACGTCCGGTTTAACTCTGATACCGGACGTTTTGCCTCGGTATGGCCGATGCCAGACATGAGCAGTACAGAACGCACCCAGTATTCGGTGCACGGACAGGTAGGAGTTCGTGTTTCCTTTCGAAGGACGGCACTCGTTCAGCAGCCTGACGCTTCTAGAAAGCTGTGGTGGATTCCAGCGACTGACCAGAAAACAGCCGAGGCAAAGCGGCCAGATGTTTCCCCACCATTCGGGCGCCCCGGCGAAGTACCCCCAGCTGCGAGCCCGACCGCTCTGATGTGTCGCTAGTTCTTCTTTGCCGACACTTTTTCGACTATGTAGAAGCCGGTCCAGAAGTCGCTCGCGTAGATGCGCTCATCCGCACCATACTTGGCCGTCCATACCTCGCGACCCTGAAACCCCACCTTCAACGCGTCCTTGACGTTGCTCTCCGGGATGAAAAACGCCACCTCGGTCGGGTTGGTCTTGTCACTGATGTCCACGACGCGGATGCCGGCCGAGTAGCTGGCGGCAAGAAACTCGTTCTCGCGTACGTCCAGGTTGTGCACGTCCCAGGTGAAAAACCGCTGCAACCAGCCGAAGTTCAAAGCTCCCGTATCGACAAATGCCTCGTACGACGGCGCCTGGCGCGCGTGCCCCTGAGGCGGCTGCCAGGAGCTGATCAGTTGGAGCTGGCAGGTGCTCGTAGGGTTGCCATCGCAACCGGCGGCACTCAGGATCCGCACGTCCCCGGTATCACCGACGCCCACTTCCTCCTCGATGAGCACGTACTCGCCTGAGGGAGTTGGTTGAGCGTAATGCACGCAGCACGGGAGCTCCTCAGGGTCGGCAGGGGCGGGGTCCACATCGAAGGCACCGATTTCAACGGCCACTAGAGGGTCGCTGACGTCGTAAATGCGCAAGCCAGCGTCCCAGTAGGCGACATAGGCGAGGTATTTGCCTGTGTCGGGATGTTCTTGGACGAAGAGGTCGTGCGCGGACGCGAAAGGCCCACCGAAGATACCGCAGTCCTCGACCTGACAACCGACCGCCTCATCGCTCGGAACCAGCTCCGCCACAAAAGTGGGATTGTCCAGATCAGACACATCGATGATCATGACGGTGTCGGCAGTCGAGAAGTTCGAGTTGGCGAGGTACACGAAGGGCCGGTCCGGAAAGCCGGGGTCGATGAACACATTATGGGTGCTGCCGCCTACGACTTCGAACTGACCTCGCTCGACCGGCATAAATGCATCCACGCTCAAGTCGTATAGCGTGACGCCACCGAAAGCGCCGGGGTCGATAGGCTCGTTGGCGACAGCAAGAAGGTTACCCCGTACTTTCACGTCGATGGAGTCCGAACATAAGCCCCCGAAGCAGGTATCAAGCACGTTGGCGACCACCGGCGCCTCGCGATCCGAAATGTCCAGTACGGCGACGCCATCTTCATTGAACGCACCAACGTAGGCAACATCGCGCTCGGTGTCCACGTCCACATCGGCGGTCTCTGACTGAGCGAAAAGCCCATTGGTCCCGACCAGCGCCAAATGCCGCCGGATATCTTGTACGGCGTTTGCAGTGAAGACGACTACAAAAAGCAGGGCCAGGACGACTGCAGAACGCTTCATTGTTCTCATGACGCTGTTCCTCCTCCACATCAGGGCCTCAGATACGCTGTTTAGCTCGTGAGCCGACAAGAATAATTATGGGACTTCGTGCTCAACATTTCCATTCCTTAAGGATGCTCAAACGTCAGCAATGGGTTTAACCAGACGTCCAAGCCATCGATTTGCACTTGCCCCAAATATCCGCAGATGGCCGATTCCCGCCTGACGCACTGCAACACGCCGAACGTGACCGTCGGTCAGGGGCGGTCCATTTTTCGCCGACTGTCGCCGATTGTCGCGGTGTCGTGGTTGGGCGGCGCTCACCGAGTCTTGAGGACCTCTGTATAAGCCCGCGCCGCGTTGTCGGGGTTGATCGTCTTGTGCAGCGGTATGTCGCCTGACAACGCAAACCAACTCGGTCGCGAGCCGTACCAACCCATCTCCGTTGGCGGGTACGCGTTGAGATCATCGAGCGTCGCAGCTGCGACGTAGAGCGTCGGCTCGGCCGCTTCAAATGTTGGTTCGCGGCCATAGGTCAGCGACGTGGCACAGGTTGCGCAGAAACCTCTCCGGGGTCGGTCAGGTGGTCGCGTCGAACACGGATCGCTGTGACTCGAAGTGCGTGTTCTCGGAGTACCCTTTTTTGCGGTATGAGAAGTAGGCTACGTATCGCGTTCCGTCCGATCGATTCGCCAGGCCGCGGTGCAAAATCCGGTCGTCGAACACTAGGCACGAGCCCGCGGTTAGCGCACCGGCCCAACTTTCAGGCACCCGGTGTTGCGTACCTTCGACGAGTAACTCGGGCGACGCGTGGGCGTGCTGGTAGATCAATTCGTCACGTACGAGGGACGGGTTCCTCAAATGGTTGGTGATGGTGTGCGAGCGTCGGGCAATCTCGGTGGGCCCCATGTCCATCGGAATGTCATGCAGAGCCACTAGCGCGTTGAGCGCGTGCGCGGGGCGGTGTTCCGAGTCCAAGTGGGGGGAATCAATATGCCAGTACTGAGCCGGACTGCCGGGCTCCGAGAACACGACGCCACTGAAGGAATGCTCGGCATCCTCGCCGAGCACCGCCGCCACCAACGGCCACCAGGGCAACTCCGTGACACTCGTTCCGAACTGTTGCGGCGAGATGGGTACATCCCAGCGGCCCGGAGAGCGTTGCACGATCTCATCATAGCCCGCCGCACTTCCAATACCGATCTCTCGGGCTCCCAGTACCGCCTTGACTTCGCGAATCCGCCGGCGGGAAACATCCAGGATCTGCTGCACGAACACACCGCTGCACAGCTGGGGCAAGAGAACGAAACCGTCCGAGGCCAGCTGATCTACCGAGTCGCGGAAGGCACTTTCCTCATCCACCGTATCTACTCCGCGTGAGCGCTCCATTGAACGACGGCATCTGGTCCCCCGCTGAAGACCGAACCCACCCTGAAAATTGCCAACCCACGGAGAAGACCCTTCAGGAAAGAAGCGCACGACAAATCCTTCACTGTGCATGCCGTGCCCCGTGGCGCTGAACTGCTCTGGCAGCGGACCAGTACCAGGAAGGCCTGGGTGGTCGGCGTCAACTGTTTCTTTCGCCTTGTTGCCTCACATAAGAATCTTACCAGCTGCCTCAGATGAAATCTTACCGGGATCCATGGTCTTGAATGTATCGTGTTGTACTCCGCCGTCTCAAGCGCCCAGCTCGCGGTCTCTGGGCCGAGCGTATCGTATATGCTTGTATCGGCGAGTCCATTAATTCGCACTCCGGGAATCGGATCGAGTGTTTCGTGTGTGCTCGTGAAGTGCATCAGAGCGTTGCGTAGAAGTCGAAGCCGATGGAACTCGGCACCAAGCCCATCCGATTCGTCAAGCTCTACGCCCAAGATCGTTCTCGGCCAAGTGCGAAGCTTTTGACGGAGTGTCACCCTGGAATCGAGATCACGGAGCAGGCGATCTCTATGTGCGCGATGTCGTTCCTCGCTCACGAGTACCCGAAAGAAAATGGTCAAGAACACCTCAACTACAGTGACGGCCAGGAAGACCACCACCGCGGCTTCTTGCTTATGGGTATCGGGGTGCTCTTCGGTTTGTACGCGAGCCACGGCGCGGCGGAGCGCAAAGAAATGGTTCCAAACCATACGGTTCGGTGAAGAAAGTGTTCGGTCAGCCGGTATCGACATAGCGTGCGTTTGCTCGCCGCTGACTGGGATGGCCAGACCGACTCGATTGCCCGCTTCGTACAGATAGCTTGCGGTAAGGAACAAAGCGATGTTGTGGTGAAACGAATACTCAGGCCCAAAGGTGCGCCCGATTTCCAGGAATCGGGGGTGATGGCCCCACGCCTTTAGAAAATGCTGAAAGACTAACGTGCATGCGAGGGCGAACGTATCCTCCGCGCTGCTAAAGTCGATGACCTCCTCGGAAAGTTGCCGCCGTAGGTGAAGGCAGGACCAAACGAGCGGATGTTTCGCTATCACGTGCCCGCGCTCCATCCCTCGCCTGACTGCTGCGGCCTGTTGGTCGAACAGCCCGCCCGTCAATCGGTCATATTCAGCCTCAATCGATCCGAGCCACTCCTCGCTCAACGAGTGGTTGGTGGTCTCCGGCTTTCGGGGGCGTGTGAGAAGCTGCTCGCGCTCGATCTCGTGGTCGCATGTGGTCACTACGCGGGGTCTCTGCCGTACTCCACGTGTCGGACACCCCCGGTGGAAAAACTAGAGTCCAATCTGATTCCTCAGGGGGATCAGGCAGATAAGTCATTGATTCTATTGGCGCTCCCTGGGGGACTCGAATCTGGGGCCTGGCCACTCACGAGCCTCCGGCAGAGCTTCCTCAACGGTTCCCTCACGCGCCTTCTGGATCCGGACAGGGTGCAGCGAGGCAAGATCCTCGGATTCGTGCAGCGTGGCGATTTCGGACTCGCCCCGGAGATACGACCCGGCGGTACTTACGAACGGGTATGGTATGAGGAGGATATCGCGCCGGAAGAGGTAGCCTTCGAATCGGGCGTGGTGCTGTTGAAGAGGAGCAAAGCGCAAACTCTCAAAAAGGCGGAGTCGGCTGAGGAGGCAGAGGGGACCGCGCCAGTTGGTGCCGTGGACCGGCCTGTGCCTCCCTCAACGGAAACCGAATCAGACTTCGGAGGCAGAACGGCACCTGTGCCACCCGCGGGCGAAGAGCAACGGACCATCCACTTGACCGGAAACGTGCCGCCGGAAGTCTGGAATCGCCTTGGTACCAAGCTATTGCCCAAGCTCAGGAGTGGCTCTGATCTTCGTGTAGGTGTCGAATTCTCAGTTACGGTTGATTCGGCATTTGCTCGCTCCCTGGAGGTCGACCTGCGCCAGATCCTCGAAGACCTAGGGTTGAGCGGGACTGTTAGGCTGGAGTGAGTCAAGCGTAGGGGGGTGAGCGAGACAAAGGCCCCGAACTCATAGCAAGGTTAATTGGCCGCTGCCTAAATTGGGAGGCAGGGCCAGCAAGGGGCTGCGCACTCTTTATGCCTGGTGCACCGCACAGAAAAATCTCAACCTGCGTCCGCCCCCCCAGTTCGCCCGAGTCAGTCCGGCTTCCGTCTTCCTCCGACCAACTTAAAAGCAGGATATCGTATTGTCCGTTTTGTGTGCAGAACGCAAAACTCGCCGTCGACGCTCGTTTGTACCACAGGCGTCGTGTCCGCGGATCTTCAGCAACCCCTTTCTCGTGAGATTAGAAGATTGAGTCAAGCGGCCGATTTAACCCCGCCCCAGGCCAAAGACGGAGCCGGCCGCGATATCCCCCCGGCACGGTGAACACGACATGAAAGTACGCGGTGAACGGTGAACACATGGAACAGGTGAACGTTCAGCTCGCGCGCGGGCATTGCTTCCGCTGACCTGGCGGTCGCCGGGTCCATCGCACCTGGTCTGCTATGGACGCGCGAGCGCTGGGCGTGAGGTACTCGCGGGTCATCGCATGGGAGGTGCGCTTGTACCTTGGGAGCCTAGAAGGATGCTGAACGCGTTAAAAACTGGTGAGTGTCTAGCCACGTGGGTAAAGGGCCGGACCAACCGTGCGCCCGCCGGCGGGCAGGATTCTGGCGATCGCCCCTGCCAAACACCAGCGGATATCGAACAGGCCCGACCCCCCACGATGCGCCAGCGAGCAGCTCGCGTGCAGGCTGTTCGCTCGCTACGTGGACCCCGCGACAGTCGGGACTCGGACGCGTGGAGGGCCCTCGAGTCGTGGAGCGGTATCTGCGTAGCCGCGGGCTCAGCGTCATACCCGAAATCCGGCTTGGTCAAGGTGATCGTGTTCGCCGACCACGACCGCAACTTCGCTGGCCACCGCGCTGCATACGCGCTGGCGCACCGGCTCGCGACGTCTGGGCTCGGTGTGGAGGTCAAGGTGCCTCCCGACCCAGGGACCGACTGGAACGATGTCTGGAACGCCCGCCGGCAGTCGAAAGAGGCGGCAAGTACTTCCGAGTGGCAGCTGGGCTGAGGCGGCCGCTTCAGAGAAGTGTTTTCCTGGGCCAATGCGCCGTGGGGACGTCACTCGACGCGATTCAGACGCAAAATTACGGTGTCAGAGAATCAGAACGGTGGAGCCCGTGGTGCGCCGCTCGGCGATAGCACGGTGGGCCTTCCACGCCTCCTCTAGCGGATAGACCTGGTTGACCTCGATCTTGATCGCACCGCTCGCCACCACCTCGAATAGCTCCTCGGCCGCGGCCAGCATTTCCTCGCGGCGGGCCATGTAGGTCATGATGGTGGGCCGTGTCACCCAGAGCGGTCTGTCTCCGTCACGCTGTTTTCCTTGGTCGGGATATAGGAGAGCACGGCGATGGGCAAGATGCTATCGGAGCGCAGGTAGTTCTGGCGGCGGCACGTCGAGACCTGACACCCCGCCGCCACTCCCAGGGTGGAATCGGCCCAGGATGCGCCCACAAGCCGCTCTCCGCATTCTGAGCCTCCTCCTTGAGCTCGTAGAGCTTCGGGTCCTGCGCGTACTTGCGGTAAAACCAAAGCGTAGCCCTGGCGGACCAGCTTGGTGTTCAAGTCCGTTCCACCCGCATACACCCGCCCGACTGTCCGCCCGTAGCGGTCCACGTCCACGACGACGACGCGGGCCTCTCTCCCGTAGGCGAGATCTGAAAGCGCTTGTTTGCCCGTCGCTATGGGGAGATCTTTAATCCACAGGCGCCGGTTTTTCTTGATCACAGAATTTTAGGCGATCTAATATTCCTATTAGCGTCTATATTTAGGGCCATTTTTTTCGTTTACGTCATATTCCTGAATGAAAAGACATCCAAGAAAATCACGTACTTGGGCGGATACGAGGCCTGCGCTGGATCGAGCGGAGAGAGAGATCGTGCGCCTACTGCAGGCGGATGGCCGCATGCGGACCGTACAGATCGCGCGCCAAATGGGGGCATCGGAGCCGAGCGTCCGGCGCAAACTCGCCCGCCTACTGGACGAGGGCATTATCACCGTGCGGGCCACCGCCGATCCTGCAGCGCTGGGCTACGCAGCACCCGCCTACATTGGATTAGACGTCGAGCGCTCGGAGATCGAAGCGGTGGCGGAGTTTCTGAGCCAGTACTCGATGATCGAGGCGGTCGCAGTCATCACCGGACCCTACGACATCCTGATCAAGGCCGCGTTTCATTCCACCAGTGAGCTGTACAACTTCGTGCTGCACGAATTGACCAAAGTTGCCGGAATCAAGGACAGCCACTCATTTCTCGTCCTCAGGAGCTTCAAGCACACCGGGCTAGAGGGCGTCGCCAATACGGACTGAGCGTCATTGGTTCTCACGGCAACGACGAGGGGAGACACTGAATGGCCATCTTTTCTGTTGGCGAAATGAAACGGCGCATGGATGCATTTTGCGAAGGTCTTACGGAACGCGAGGCCGACGTTGCGCTAGTACATACCGCTGATAACGTGTTCTACATGACGGGAGTGCCATTGCTCTCCGAATGGGGAAGGCCGCTATGGGCCGTCTTCGACGTCGAGGGGAGATCGACCGTCATCGGCTCGTACATCGAGAAACGGAACATGGAGCAGAACTCAGCCACCGACAACGTGCAGCCATACGCCGATGAGGAGAACGTGGTAGACACCAGCATCAAGTTCGCAACTAACCTAATCGGCAGGCACACCAATGTCCGCCGTATTGGGGTGGAGCGCTCGTTGCTGCCACTGGAATTGTTCGACAAACTCTCTGCTGCATTCCCCAAAGCCGAGATGGTCGAGATTGGTGACATCATTGCGGCCTGCAGAATCATCAAGTCTCCGGAAGAGGGGCGCATCCTAGAGATCGGCGGGACAATCGCTAAGATTGGGGCTACTGCTTTCCTCGACGCGATCCACGAGAACTGCACCGAACTTGAAGTGGCCGCCCACGCGGTGCGGGAGATGAACCGAGCACAGGCGGCGCTGTTTCCGGAGGGGGGCACCAGCACCTACGCGTACTGCCACTTCGGTGAGCATACACTAACGCCCCACCACCATCCGACTGGCAGGCGTCTGCGTCGCGGTGAGGTGGTTGCGCTCAACGTGTTCCCGGTCATCTGGGGCTACTGCACCGAACTCGAGCGAACGTTCATTTTCGGGGAACCCACCAGAGAGCAGCAACGCGCCCTCGATGCCATCAACGAAGCGTTCGAGGCCGGTAAGGAGGCGATTGGTCCTGGCGTGAAGGCGGCCGATATCGATTATCTGACCCGCGAGCTGCTAAGGCAGCGCGGATACGAGAACTACATCTTCCACGGGACCGGGCATGCCCACGGAATCATGATTGGGTCTGCCGGGCGGGAAGAATTGGGTGAACTTCGCATCTACAACCAGACAGTACTCAGACCAAACATGTATAACTCGGTGGAGCCAGCCGTGTTCATGGAGCATCAAGCATTTCGCCATTCCGATGTCATGCACATTACGGAAACCGGGGCACGCTGCATTACGGAGTTTCAGCGCGATTTCACATACAACGGGTAGGAGGAGGTTAACATGAACACTAAAAATTCAATGCGAAAGCGCATCGACCGTCGAACCCTTATTAAAGGTGCCGGTGCGATAGCGGGCCTGGCAGCACTGCCGGGCATGCGGATTCGCCTTGCACACGCTCAAGAAGAGATCAACATCGGATTTCTAATGCCGCTTACCGGAGCTGGCGGCACCGAGGGTCCAGACATGCTCAAGGCGGCACAGGGCGCCGTCGACGAGATCAACCGACAAGGGGGGCCGCTGGGCCGGCGCATCCGGATCTTCTCCGAGGACTCCCAGACCGACGCCGAAACAGGGGTGCGGGCCGCGAAGAAGCTCATCGAGGTGAATAGGGTTTCAGCCATCTTGGGAACCTGGGCGAGCGCAACGACGCTTGCAGTCGCACCGGTAGCGCAGGCGGCTGAGGTCGTGGAGATGAGCACTTCCGGCGCGAGTCGGATCACCGAGATCCAGAAGGGCGGGTTCGTGTACCGCACCGAGCCCGACGATCTGCTGTTTGGCAAGGCCTACGCGGAGATGGCCTTGCAGCGCGGCTGGAAGAGGGCCTCGGTGCTCGGATTGAACGTGCCGTTTACTACCTCCACCGTTGCGGCATTCCAGGAGCGATTCGAATCTGGCGGTGGAAAGGTGCTTAGCTTTACGACCTATAACGCTGAGCAGACCACCTTTAAAGCAGAGACTATCAAGGCCTTCGAAGGGGATCCGGACTTTATCCATATCTCCGGCTATCAACCGGATGTCACCGGCATACTACGAGCTGCGTATCAGGCTAACCTCCGAGGCCGCTTCGTGGTGCCCTTCTGGACGATCACCACCAGCACGATTGCCAACCTAGGGCCCGCGGCAGAGGGCGTCATCATCGTCGCTGAAGGCGTCAACGAGGACTCCCCCGGATACGCTGTCGTCAAGCGCATCTTGCCGGGCGCCGGGTACCATCCTCATCCCGCCCAGACCTACGATATGGTCCATCTTGTGGCGCTCGCCATCGAGGCATCGAAGGACGCCTCGGGAATCGGTATCAATTCCACATTGCGTCGTGTCTCCGGACCGCCGGGCACACCCGTGTCGTCGTTTCTCGAAGGCGCACAGCGGCTCCGTGCAGGTGAGGAGGTTGACTACCAGGGCGCATCGGGTCCCATTGACTTCGACGAGAACGGCAATATCGTCAAGGCGAACTTTCAGGTCTCGGAAATCCAAAACGGCAAGATTACGCCGACAGGGTTGCTGGAAGACGTCGTGTTCTGAGCCGCACCGAGTAGAGGACCCCGTGGGCGGCAGTCACCACTGGATGGCTGATCGCCGCCCCACGCCCTGGTTGCATGTTCGAACTACAGCAGTTTTTCGTCTCCGGAATCGTCATCGCCAGCATCTGGGCACTGCCGGCTGCTGGCGTTTCTCTCATCTATGGCGTGTTGCGATTTCCCAATTTCGCCATCGCTGAGTTCGTCACGCTTGGCGCATATCTCGCCTTCAGCTTCTCAGCGTTGGGACTGCCTTTCATGCTGGCAGCGCCATTCGCCGCACTCTCCTGCGGTGCGGTCGCGCTGGTGTTCGACCAGACTGTATTTCGGTTGGTACGACGGGCCGGCACGCTGCCTCCGATCCTGCTCTCGCTGGGTCTCCTGTTGTTGCTTCAGAATGTTGTACGGTTCATATGGGGAAACGACGTCCGTCAGTTCAGACTGCCCCTTCTACGTCCCTACGAGCTGGTGGGTTTCAACATCACAATATACGGCCTGCTTTCCATCTTAGCATCGGCGGTATTTCTGTTCGGGCTATATGGTCTGCTCAGGTGGACTCAGTTCGGCCGCGAGGTCCGCGCTACCGCTAACAACCCCGGGCTTTCCCGTGTGTGCGGCGTGCCTTTGGAACGCGTTTTCGGCGGGTTGAGCCTGCTTGCTGGCACGGCCGCCGGACTCGGCGGTGTCCTTCTCGCGCTGGAGACCTCGTTGGTTCCGCTGCTAGGTTGGTACAGCCTTCTGCCAATCTTTGCCATCGCTATCCTCGGCGGGTTAGGCAGGATCGCCGGCGTCGGCCTCGCGGCCCTGATAGTGGGTCTAGTGACCGAATACAGTCTGCTGATCCTCCAATCGTCCTACAAGAGTGCCGTAGCGTTCGTGGTGCTTTCGGTCGTTCTTATCTGGCGACCGACCGGTATCGTCGCCCAGGAGTGAAGTAATTCGGATGCCGCGCCCTACGCGAGACTCAAGATGCTCTCGTACTCCATCGCAATCGTTACCTTTATGGCCATCTACGGAATGATTGGTCTAGGTCTCAATCTTCAGTGGGGTCTGACCGGCCTAATCAATCTGGGTCAGGTGGCATTCTTCGCGGTCGGTGCCTACACTACGGCCCTTCTGTGCCTCGCCGGCGTTGCGTTTCCCATCGGAATCCTGAGTTCCGCCGCGCTCTCGGGTACGCTGGCGGTAGCGGTCGCTCTCATTACCCCCCGACTGCGGGATGATTACCTCGCCATCGTCACTCTCGGTTTTGCCGAATTGGTTCGACTGATCTTTCTAAACGAGCAATGGATTGCACGGGGACCGGACGGGCTGTCGGCGATTCCGCGCCCATTAGAAGGCGTATGGCCGCACAACTACGAGCTCTCATTTATGATTCTGTCGCTCATCGCCCTTGCGCTCATTTTCTGGCTTGCGCGTCGCGTCGCCAGCTATCCGTTCGGCCGCACGCTTCGGGCAATTCGGGAGGACGAAACGGTAGTCACTAGCCTTGGCAAGAACGTGCTTCGCTTCAAAGTCCAGATTTTCGGCATCGGTGCCGCCATGGCCGGCATCGCTGGCGCTTTCTATGCGACCTACCTAACGTTCATCGCCCCACCAATGTTCACCGCACTAGTAAGCATCAACGTACTAGTCGCCGTGCTGATCGGTGGACAAGGAAGCAATGTCGGTGTCCTCTGGGGCACGCTCATTGTAGCCCTTCTGCTAGAGGGAACGCGGTTTCTGAAAGATTACATCACGCTTTTTAGCGGCGTGGAACTCGCGGCGCTGCGATTGATGTTGATCGGCGTTCTTCTGATAGTGTTGGTGCTTGTCCGCTTCAGGGACGTGAGCGAGGAAGAATGACGTCGGCACAGGCAGAACTCCGCGTGCTGGATGTGAGCAAGTCCTTCGGGGGACTGACAGCGGTGGACCGGTGCTCATTCCACACCTGGGGAGTTGGGACGATCACCGGCGTCATCGGACCAAATGGCGCGGGAAAATCCACACTGTTTGACATCATCAGTGGTCTGACGAGAGCGGATGGGGGCGAGATCTGGCTTCGGGGGAGACGCATCGATACCTTGCCTCCGTACCAAGTTGCGAGACTCGGCGTGGCTCGAACCTTCCAGACACCGCGTGAGATCCGGCGGTTAACGCTGCTCGAAAACTTGATGCTTGTGCCACTAAGACAGCGCGGGGAATTGCTTCGGGCGTTGATCGGGCAGGGACGCCGCATACGCACCGAGGAACGGGCCATCACGGACCAGGCTGAGGCCGTGCTCGAGCTGGTAGAAATGACGCACCAGCGGGATACGCCAGCCGGCTCCCTGTCGATCGGGCAGAAGAAGCTACTAGAGCTGGCTCGTTGTCTAATGGCACGGCCCGTGATCGTGCTATTAGACGAGCCCGCGGCGGGAGTCAATCCGCGGCTTCTCGCGGAGCTCCTCAAGGTGATCGAGAACATTGCCAGATCGGGGGTGACACTGATCATCATAGAGCACAATATCAACTTAATCATGTCGCTATGCTCACACGTCGTAGTGCTCCATCACGGACACGTACTGTGCGAGGGAACGCCCGAAAGCGTACAGAAGGACGAGCGCGTCCTTGAGGCTTATCTGGGAGCCGCAGTATGAGCGAAGAGGTTTGCGCGTTGGATTGCACACATCTGAGGATTGATCGTGTCTGTGCCGGGTATGGCCAAATGGAGGTTCTGCACGGGGTGTCCCTTCGTGTGGAGTCGGGCGAGCTGGTTGCTATCATCGGTCCGAACGGCTGCGGCAAGTCGACACTGCTCAAGACCGTGTGTGGTCTCCTTCGTCCACGTGAAGGAACGATTTCGCTACGCCGACGCAACATCACCTTCCTGTCACCCAGAGCGCGCTTGCGTGCCGGCGTAGGATATGTCCCGCAGTCCAGGAACGTGTTCTCGAACATGACCGTGTCTGAAAACCTGCGCATGGGCGCTCTCCTCTCGCGCAAGGGATCCGAGAATCACATGAATCGCGTCTACGCCTTGTTCCCCACGCTTGAAGCGCAGCATAATCGGATTGTCGGCCTGCTGAGCGGGGGGCAGCAGCAGATGGTTGCCCTCGGCAGGGCGCTGATGAGCGAACCTTCGCTCCTGCTCCTCGATGAACCGACGGCAGGGCTCGCCCCGAAAGTCGTCAACGAGCTGTTCGAGTGCGTCCGCCAGATCACCCAGGCTGGGCTATCTGTGCTGATTGTGGAGCAAAATGCCATCAAAGCATTGTCCATGGCGGATCGGGCCTACGTTCTGGCAAACGGCGAGAACCAGCTCGAGGGGAGAGCTAGCGACATCTTGGAAGATCCCGCCATTCGTCGTCTGTACCTCGGGCATGCTATGTAAGAACCCTCCTACACATGAGGATCGCTACATGTCACAGCAGCTTCAATACATTTCCCCCCCCGAGCTGATCCGTCGATCGACGCGAGAGGATCGCTACGACAAGCGCATCAGCAATCTCATAACACCGTGGGACCATGCCGAATCCATGGATGTGGCCCTTCTTATGGTCCCCTTTGCCCGCGCCGCCCAGCGCGGTGACAATGGCGGTGCGAATGCGCCTAACGCGATTCGAATCGCTTTCACTAACAATACATCTTACAGCCCGGACTTCGACGTTGACCTCCAATGTCTGACGGTCCGGGATGTTGGTGAGGTGCGGCTGCACATGACCGATGTGCTGCAATGCCACCGGAACATCGAGGAAGCGGTAGTTGAGCTTTACCAGTGCCAGGATGTTCCAATCCTGGTAAGCGTAGGTGGCGACCACTCTATAGCTTGTCCGTTGGTGCAAGGATACTGTCGCGCGCATCCAGATCAGCGCGTGGGAATCGTACATTTCGATGCGCACAACGACGTTCGGAACTTCGAGGATGGCGGTCCGACCAATGGCACACCGTTTCGCGGGATCATCGAAGGGCCTGCTGCCGTCGTAGGGAAGAACTTGGTCCAGATTGGGATTCACGGATTCATGAATTCCTCGTATTACAAGAAGTACTGCGATGAGCAAGGGGTGACAGTGATCACTGCCCGCCAAGTTCGCCGCTGCGGTATCGAGAAGGTCATTGAGGAGGCGATCGCTATCGCGGCCGATGGCACCGACGCGATCTATGTGAGCTTTGATATCGACTGCCTTGCGCATTGCTATTCCCCGGGTACGGGCAACTCGAGCCCTGAGGGGATGGAGGCTTGGGACGTGGTTGAAGCAATGTTCACGCTTGGTCAGCACCCGATGGTGCGGGCTTTAGATGTGGTGTGCATCGATCCGTTGCGGGACGTCGGAGACGCCACTGCCCGAATGGGTGCAAGCACAATTCTGACATTCCTGGGTGGGTTCGTCCTGCGGCACACCGGTAGCCGGGGATATTGATCCAGGGCCGCTCATCTGGTCAACCGACAGGGAAGGACCGATGGTCCCCGTTGCAGAACCCTGGTTCAGGGTACTTCGCTACGATGACGGCATCTCGCGCATTTGCGAACCGCATATCGTGGCTCGGACGCGCTGTAATATGTGGCACGTTCGTGGCCGCGATCGTGATCTGCTGGTAGACTCCGGGTTCGGAGTCGTAAGTTTGCGGAACAATGTAGCTTTTCTATCGGAACGTCAGGTGCTCGCAGTAGCCACGCACACGCACTTCGACCACATCGGCGGGCACTACGAGTTCGCGCAACGTGCAGTGCACCCGCTCGAGGCAGGGATTCTGGCCCACCCAACGCGGCACAATACGGTGATCGATGTTTCTGTGACAGACGCGACCTTTACCGCGTACCCGAAGGCGACATTCGACCCAGATCGCTACAGCGTGCGATCGGCGCCCGCGACATCGTTGATCGATGACGGGGACGTTATCGATCTGGGCAATCGGCACTTCGAGGTGTTTCATCTGCCAGGGCACTCCCCGGGCTCCATCGTCCTGTGGGAGAGCGTAACTGGTACTTTGTTCGCCGGCGACGTTGTTTACGACGGACCCTTGAGCGATCAACTCTATCATTCTGATTCGGAAGTGTATGTGGACAGCATGCGGCGTCTCAGGCAGTTACCCGTTCGCGTCGTACATGGCGGCCACTATGAGAGCTTCGGCCGCGAGCTTTTCCTTGAGATAATCGATGCATATATTCGCAAGCGAGTCCGCTCTTGAATAAGCGGTGCAGCTTGGGGGCGACAGGCAAAAATGTTTGCAACGGAACTTCGGCTGAGAACGCTGTTTTCAGGTAGGAGCCGATTGTACGACGAAACTGTGGTACCGATAAGCGGTTCGAAGTTGCTCATGACAGACGCATGTTCCGCTCTGTCAGTCTCGGCAACGGTGCACTCGCGGCCGCCGACGGACGGGCGAGACGTTCCGGACACCAGGGATGCGCCAGCACGACCACCGTACACTCCCTTCAGCTGAAGTCGCTATTCATGACGATCACTCCACCGACGTTCTCGCAGTTGCAGCAAATCGCTAGGGATGTCGGTTTGCATCTGAGCTCCGACGAGATCGCAGCCTACCTTGAGCTTTTTGGTGATGTCGTGGCCGCTTACGAAGTCGTCGACGGGATGGGGGAGCCGGAGTCAACGGTGCGCTATGCGCGTACCGGGTGGCATCGCCCGAAGGCGGAGGAAAATCCCTGCAACGCCTGGTACGTGAAGTCCACTGTGCAGGGGGCAAAGGCCGGCAAACTGTTTGGGCGGACCGTGGCGCTCAAAGACAACATCTGCGTCGCCGGAGTGCCAATGATGGTTGGCGCCTCGACCCTAGAGGGGTATATCCCGAATGTCGATGCGACAGTGGTGACGCGTATCCTCGACGCCGGCGGAACGATCCTCGGCAAAGCGACCTGCGAATACTTCTGCTTGTCCGGTAGCAGTCACACTGCCGCGACTGGCCCCGTGAGCGCTTCTGCAGGCTCGCCGATCGCGAGCAAAAGAGCGGCTTGCAGTCGACGGTCATCGCTTGACGCCGGGTTGCGCAGGATCTTGAGCCCAAGCCTTGGATCACCGCAACGTGCGGCGATGGACGCTCGCAGTCGCCAACCTTTCGCCGGTCCTGCGAGTTGATCGGCTTCGTCCGCTAACTGCTGGACACGCTCGGGGTTACCACGCTCGAGTTCTCGCGCTGCTCGTAATCGGACGACGCGGGCCTGCGCTTCTGGCGGAAGCGCTCCCCAGGGATGAGGATCGCTCTGTATTACGTCCAGCGCTTTGTCTAACCCGGTCCCGTTTCCACGCTTGAGACCTTCCAACGCCGCATCGAGGTGTTGATCAAGCTCTTCCGCCAGGGTAGCCTGGACGCGGCTCAACTGGGCGACCACTACCGAATCGAGTATCGGTTGAGTCACCGCTGACTGTGGGTTGCCGCAGAGCTGGTTCGCGATGACCTCGGTGAGGTATTGGCTCGCGATCCCTCGATAGGGCCGCAGCTTTTCCTGGAGCTGGCGTGGTGCCCAGACGTCAAACTCGACGCCGAGTGCCCGGAAGCGGTCCCGCTGCTGCTTAATCTCTGCTTGTCGCCTCTCGGATCGAACATCCACCGCTACGGCTAAGACGAAGCGCCGAACCCCCTGGTCCTTCCAGTGTGTGTCCCAATGCTTGAGGAAGTCGTCGCACCACGTCGGAATATCGCTCTTTTTGATGACGCTGCAACACTTGCAAGACACGACCTCGACGCCTCCACCAACTCGCTCGCCGAGGATGTCGATCCCGAACTGGCACTCCCGTGGCGCGCGGTACCGATCGGCCTTCTGAATGTTTGGCTCTTTGTCGAATAGGGCGCAGCAGAGCTCCTCGAACGCCTCGTCATCCATTTCAAAAAAACGAGGAGGCCGCGAACGGTTAGGAGACGGTGAGGGTACTGTCATACTGATGCCCTGCCTGGGACGCCTGTCCCGCTAGGCGTCGCCGGGATCGCTAATGAGGGCCACGGGACCGTTCTCTTGCCCTGAACTCCTCTATGTTCATTGGCCCCGCCGTTGTGACACGACCGGTTAGGCGAAAGAGCGTCCGCTCCAGCCAGAATCGGACTACTCCTAGTTCATCGAAGAGCACATTGCGAAAGCGGATTCGAGTTCGTCGCCCCCTCGTGGGTTCGAACGTATACACCAAGAACCAGCCACCATCGCGCTCTGCCTGGCTTGAACGTGCTGAAGCCGAAAACTGCCGAGGCTCAAACGGCGGCAACGTGCGATCGCCCTCGCGAACATCAAACGTCATCTGCCGCGGTTCCCGGTGCGGCGTCAGGAAGCAGACTTTGACGGTAGACAGAAGGGAAGTGAGCTGACGGCCACGATTTTCGGCTTCGAATACGAGCCCTCCGACTTCCTGCTCCGCGTTGTCTTGCGCCACTCGGATATGCAGGGCGGGTCGTCCTAGGAACCACCTGAGGAGAAGGAGGAGCAGGTCCCAGAGCTTACCGACCATGGTGCTAACGTTGGCCCGCTTCTTCAGAAGTCGGGCGTTTCAAGATGGTTCGATTCCAGAGATATTCCAGAGACGGTTGCCGCCGTGTCCCTCCTGATGCGTGTAACTCCTTGAAAAATTGGCGCTCCCTGGGGGACTCGAACCCCCGTCCCCGCCGTGAGAGGGCGGTATCCTGGGCCGCTAGACGAAGGGAGCGAACGATATGAAACTGGACGGGTAATATAAGGGTGCTATTATACGCAGTCGAGTGACGGGCTCACAAGCCGACGACTTCCATTCCGTGCACGGGCAAGGACACGCGCGCATCACGTCGCCCACCATCATACCCCGATCCTCCCACAACATATCGCGGGCGAACATCAGCGAGCATGCGCTCAAGGTGCTCTACCGGCTGAAGAGCGCTGGCTTCGAGAGCTATCTCGTGGGTGGTGGCGTGCGCGACCTGTTGCTCGGCCGCGAGCCCAAGGATTTCGACGTGGTCACCGATGCCCGCCCGGAGGAGATCAAGGCGCTCTTCCGCAACTGCCGCCTCATTGGACGGCGCTTCCGGCTGGCCCACGTGCGTTTCGGCTCGGAGATCGTAGAGGTCGCCACCTTTCGCGCGCGCGGCGATACCTTCGGCGACGCCGCACGCCTGCAGGTGGACGGCCGCATCGTCCGGGACAACGTCTACGGCACCTTCGAGGACGATGCCTGGCGCCGCGACTTCACTGTCAACAGCCTTTATTACAACATTCGCGACTTCAGCGTCGTCGACCTGACCGGTGGCATGAGCGATCTGCAGGCCGGCCTGGTGCGCTGCATCGGGGACCCGGAGGCGAGCTTTCGCGAGGATCCCGTGCGGATGCTGAGGGCCGTGCGTTTTGCGGCCAAGCTCGGATTTCGCATCGAGCCGGAGACAGAGGCGCCGATTCGCAGGTTCACGCACCTGCTGGAGGGCACTCCGCCGGCGCGTCTGTTCGAGGAGGTGCTCAAGCTCTTCCAGGGGGGATTCGCGGCGCAGAGCTTCGAGCTGCTTCGCCGCTATGAACTCTTCGGGGCATTGTTCCCGGAGACCGACGCGTGCCTCGCGCAGGAAGTGAACGGGTTCCCCAGCGTGCTGGCGGCGCGCGCACTGGCCAATACGGACGCACGCATCGCAGAGGGGAAGCCCGTGACGCCCGCGTTCCTCTTCGCGGCCCTGCTGTGGGAGCCGGTGCGCGGCCGAGCTCGGGAATACACCGCGGACGGGCTCTCGGAGACCCAGGCGATGGAGCGTGCCGGGGCAGAGGTCGTTGCCGGGCAGGTGCATCATGTGGCGATACCGCGTCGCTTCGGGGCGGTGGCGCAGGAGATCTGGCGGCTGCAGCCGCGGTTTGCGAAGCGTCGCGGCAAGGCGGCGCTGGGGCTGCTGGCGCACCCGCGGTTTCGAGCGGCCTACGATTTTCTGCTCCTGCGCGCGGAGTCGGGCGAGGACGTGGCAGAGTGGGCCGAGTGGTGGACCCGCTTCCAGGAGACAGACGACAAGGGCCGGCGTGCGCTGATGGGACGGGTGGCCCCGCGGCGCAAGCGCCGCCGTCGGCGCAGGAAGGCCGAGGCGTCGTGAGCGGTGCCCAGAGCACACATTCATCGAAGCCGCCGCGGGTGTGCGCCTTCGTGGCCCTGGGTAGCAATATCCAGGCGCCGGTGGCGCAACTGCGTCGCGCCAGACGGGCGCTGGATGCGCTCCCGGGCACGCGGCTCGTCAAGTGCTCCGCCCTGTACCGGAGCCCGCCGCTGGGGCGGCCCGATCAGCCCGATTACGTCAACGCCGTCGCGTGCCTGCGCACGCAACTCAGCGCCGGGGAGCTGCTAGGGGCGCTGCAGGGCATCGAGCGCGCGCAGGGACGGGTACGCGATGGGGCGCGCTGGGGAGCGCGCACACTGGATCTCGACCTGCTTCTCTACGGGGACGCGCGGATCGAGGAGCCGCACCTCACGGTGCCGCATCCGCGGATGCATGAGAGGGCGTTCGTGCTCTATCCGCTCCACGAGATAGCGCCTCACGTGCGCGTGCCGGGACGGGGTGCGCTGGTGGCGTTACTCGAGCGGGTGCCCGCCCACGGATTGCGCATCCTCGCGCTCGCGTGAGGTCGCCGGAGAGCGAGCATGGCCGTGCCGTTTCGCTACATCGTCGTCGAGGGCCCCATCGGGGTGGGCAAGACCACGCTCGCGCGTCGCCTCGCGGAGAGCTTCGCCAGCGACCTGATATTGGAGGCGCCGGAGGAGAACCCGTTCCTGCCGCGCTTTTACGAGAACCCGCGACGCTACGCGCTCTCGACCCAGCTCTATTTTCTGCTCGAGCGCGCCCGCCGCGTGGATGAGCTGCAACAGGCGGATCTGTTCAGGCCGGTGCGCGTGGCTGATTTCCTCATGGACAAGGACCGGTTGTTCGCGGGGCTCACGCTCGACGCCGACGAGCTGCGACTCTACGACGAGCTGTCACGGCAGCTCATCGCGGATCCGCCCCGTCCGGATCTGGTCATCTATCTGCAGGCACCGGTCAAGGTGTTGAAGGAGCGCATCGCGCGGCGCGGCGTCGCGTACGAAGAGAGCCTCGACGCGCGCTACCTGCAGTCCGTCGTCGAGGCCTATGCGCGGTTTTTTCATCATTACGACGCATCCGCTCTGCTCATCGTCAACGCCGCCGAGATCGATCTCGCCCACCGAGAAGAGGACTACGCTACGCTGCTCGAGCAGGTGCGCGCTGGCCCGCGCGGGCGCCGGTACTTCAACCCGCTCCCCTTCTGAAAGACCCGACACCCCCGGCCCGGTCCCTCCACGCGGTCTCGAGCGCCGCAGCGCGGCGCCTCGGGAAGAGCAATCCCTGCCCGCGGGGGTGGAATCTGCGAGCAGCTTGAGCGGTAAAATGAGCGCTGGTGACGCGCACGGGCGCCCGGGGGGAGGAGGTACCTCGACATGAGCAGGCAAGAGACCAGCGTGCCCTCGCCGGTGACCCTGAGCACCCTGCGCAAGATGAAGGGGGAGGGGAGGAAATTCGCCTGCCTGACGGCGTACGATGCGAGCTTCGCTCAGCTCATCGACGAGTCCGGGGCGGAGGTGGTACTGGTCGGCGACTCGCTGGGCAACGTCATCCAGGGCCACGCCTCCACGGTGCCCGTGACCGTGGACGACGTCGTCTACCACACGCGAACCGTGGCCCGCGGCCGCCGGCGAGCGCTGCTCATGGCCGACATGCCGTTCATGAGCTTCGCCACCGTGCCCTCGGCCCTGGAAAACGCGGCCCGGCTCATGCGCGAGGGTCTCGCGCAGATGGTGAAGCTGGAGGGCGGCGCCGCACAGGTCGAAATCGTGCATCGGCTGGCCGAGCAGGGCGTTCCGGTCTGTGCGCACCTCGGGCTGCGCCCCCAGTCGGTGCACCGGTTGGGAGGATTCAAGGTCCAGGGTCGCGGCGACGCCGCGGCACGCGTCATGTTGGACGAGGCGCATCGACTCGAAGAAGCCGGTGCCGAGATCCTGCTGCTGGAGTGTGTGCCGTCGAGGCTTGCGCGCGAGATCACCGAGAGCGTGGCCGTGCCCGTGATCGGTATCGGTGCCGGGCCGGACTGCGACGGGCAGATCCTGGTGCTCTACGATGTGCTCGGGATCACCCCGGGACGTCGTCCGCGCTTCTCCCGGGATTTCCTGGAGGAGGCGGGTACCGTGCGGGGCGCTCTCGAAGCGTACGTGAGAGCGGTGAAGACCGGTGAGTTTCCGGCACCGGAGCACGGCTTCGAATGATGGAGACCGTCTACACGATTGCGGCGTTACGCAGCGTCCTGCGCGAGGTCCGCGGGCGAGGCCGGCGAGTCGCCTTCGTGCCGACCATGGGGCATCTGCATGGCGGACACCAGGCGCTGGTGAGGCGGGCCGCGGAGGTCGGTGACTACGTGGTCGCGAGCATCTTCGTCAATCCCACGCAGTTCGGCGAGGGCGAGGACTACAGCAGCTACCCGCGCACCCCGGAGGCTGATGCGCAGAAGCTCATCGAGGCGGGTACGCACCTGCTGTTCTCGCCCGAAGCGGGCGAGCTCTACCCGAACGGGTCCGAAGGCGCGACCCAGGTCCAGGTGCCGGGGTTGAGCGACATCCTGTGCGGCGCGTATCGGGCCGGACACTTTCGAGGCGTCACCACGGTGGTGAGCATTCTGTTCAACCTCGTGCAGCCCGATGTGGCCGTCTTCGGTCGCAAGGACTACCAGCAGCTCGTGGTCATCCGGCGCATGGTGCGCGACCTGTGGATGCCCGTGGAGATCGTGGGCGTGCCCACCACCCGCGAGCCGGACGGGCTCGCGATGAGCTCGCGCAACGCCTACCTCACCGCGGAGGAGCGCCACCGGGCGCCCCAGCTCTATCGCACGCTGTGCGGCGCACGCGACGCCATCCTGCGCGGGGAGACCGATTACCCGGCGCTGGAGGCTCGCTGCATGCAGCGTCTCGGCGAAAACGGCTTTCGCCCCGAGTACTTCTCGGTGCGACGCACGAGGGACCTGGCGGTGGCCGGCGCGCAGGACACGGAGCTCGTCGTGCTCGCCGCGGCGTGGCTCGGCCGCGCCCGACTCATCGACAACGTGGAGGTCGGCTGAACTCGAGCCCCGTCCTGCCTGCCCACGCGGGGGGCGTCCTCAGCCGCCGGGGCTCGGCCCGCTCAGATGGGAAACCCGCTCTCGTCCCCCGGCATCGTGCCCGGCGACGGGGGAACGCGAGATTTGTCACAGTTATCACAATCGGCGCTTCAATATGTCCTTCGCCCGAGTATACTTTTCCCATTATGTTGCGGAGCGTGCGGCATCCTGGCCCGAGGGCGACCAGGCGAGCGGGGGCGGCGATCGACCGGGAACGCTTCACGACGCTGTGGCGTAGGTGCCCCGCGGTGCTCGCGGCGCCCAACCCGATTCCGGTGTACCGGGACCTGGCCGCTCACTACGCCGAGCCCCACCGCCACTATCACACGTTGGACCACATTGAGCAGTGCCTGCGCCAGTTCGACCTCGCTGCCGAGCGCATGGAGGAGCCGCACGCGGTGGAGATGGCGCTGTGGTTCCACGACGTCATCTACCAGCCGGCGGCCAAGGACAACGAGCTGCGCAGCGCGCAGCTCTTCGCTCAGCAGGCGGGTGGCGCGTTCGAGCCGCACTTCACGCAACGGGTCTTCGACCTGGTTCTCGTGACCACCCACCGGGCCGTGCCCGCGGTGCAGGACGACGGGTACATGGTGGACATCGATCTCTCCGGCTTCGGCATGGATTGGGCGTCTTTCAAGGCCGACAGCGAGGCCATCCGCAAGGAGTTCGCCCACGTGCCGGATGAAGCTTTTTATCCCCGCCAAGCCGGTTTTCTGCGCGCCCTGCTGGAGCGGCCACGCTTCTATTTCACCGATTTTTTCCGCGATCGCTACGAGCGCAACGCCCGTGAGAACATCGCGCGGTGCCTCGACGAGCTCGGCGCCCGCGGCCTCGTCTGAATCGAGTGCCTAGACCCCCCCGAGGGTCGGAGAGCCGCGCCCGTAGCCGCAGCCTGGTAAGAAATGGGGGCCTGGTTCAGTCGGGGAAGGTCGCGACCAGCTCCTGGAGCGGTTGCTTTGCGTCCTCGAGGATGGAAACCCCATCGCCCAGGAGGAGCACGTCGAAGTCGAGCTCCAGCAGCGCCCGGACGCTGCGCCGCAAGCATGCGGGGTCGTCGACCACCCGCTCGGGCAGCAGGGCGAGCCGTCCCGGTGGGTTGCCGATGACGGCGTCGCCGACGATGAGCACCCCTCGCTCAGGCCAGTGGAAGGCCACCTCGCCCGGCGATTTACCGGGGGCGGCGACCACCGTCAGCGGGCCGGCACGCTCCCCCGGTCGCAGCGTTGCGTCGACGACCATCCCCGCGCGGCGCGCGTGCTCGGCGTCGTCCGGGTGGATGGCCGTGGCGGCCCCGGTCTCGCTGCGTACCGCGTTCGCGGCCCGGGAATGGTTGCGGTTGCTGATGAGGATGCGCCCGACGCCGAGCCGAGTGAGTGTCTCCATGTCCGAGGCGCTCGCCGGCACCGGGTCGATGCAGATATTGTCCTCGGCATGCCGGATCAAGTGGCCGTTGAAGTCGTAGCCGTGACGTTCGGAGAACCACGACCAGGTGAATACGTCCGGCAGTATCTCCTGCATCCTTCCCTCCGGCCGGTGACGGCAGACGACGCCGGGCACATGACCCACCGGGCCCAGGATAGCACTTTATCTCGGGAGGCAGGCTAGGGGCACGGAGATCCGGTGATGATTGCTCGGCGATGCCGGCACAATGCTTATCAGCGGCGGAGGTTCGAGGAGAGCGTAAGCTTCTTCCGCCAAGCGGTGCCCGACGACGTGCAGAAACGCACCGCGCGCATCGTGGCTGCCGCCGGGCTCTCGCCCGGGGACCGGGTGCTCGACGTGGGCACCGGTACCGGAGTGCTCATCCCCCATATTGAGCATCGCGGCGTGCGCCGCATCGTCGCGTGCGATCTGAGCGCCTCGATGCTCGCCGAGGTGCAACGCTCGCATCCGCAGGTCCGGGTGTGGTGCGGCGACGTCGTCGAGCTGCCCGCCGAGTTTGGAGCCTTCGACGTCGTCTTTTTCAACGCCATGTTCGGGAACGTGTGGGATCAGCGGCTCACCCTGGAGCGCACCGCCGAGCGCGTGAGTCGAGGTGGGCGGATGGTGATCAGCCACCCCATGGGTGCGCGCTTCGTGGAGGAGCTGAGGCGCGACGATCCCGCGCTGGTGCCGCATCCGCTGCCCGGAGCGGAGCGCGTGGAGGAGCTGATCCGCGGGCTTCCGCTGGTGCGGTGCAGCTTGCGCGACGAGCCTGACCTCTACCTCTGCGTGCTCGAGAAGACGCGCACTAACTAGGTTCTTCGCGGATTTCCGGGAGCTGGATGGTTTCGCGCAGGGGACGCCGGGTCCCGGGGCACGCACCTCTCCGCCGCAAGCCCCGAAACAACCTGGCAACCTCGAAGGCACGCGCGGCCGCGCCGTGCCCGCTCGATCTTCGCTGTACTTCGGCTGAACGTGCGTCGGCTCCCATGGCCCTCGGGCCGACTCTCGGCCCGCGCCCTGCGGGGCTCGCGACTGCGCGGCACGTACCCCGGGACCCATCTCGGAGGGCGCTGGTTGGCGTGCTTTTCCGGAAATCCGCGAAGAACCAAAAATTGATCATTGGTAGCACGAACCCTTGCGCACCCAAACGCCGCCCTTGTCGCAGAGCAGAAGCTCGTCGCCCGCACACACGTACTCTCCGACCCGATACTCCTCGCCGTTGAAGTAGCACACACCGGACTCGACGGCTTCGTCGGGCTGGACGCCGGGGTCTACGGCCTGCAGCTCCTCGCCTGCACTGTGCGCGACGATCGGCGAGGTTTGCAGCTCCGGGTCGGGTGCGCCCACATTCGGTAAATCGCTACGTCTCATCGTCTCGCTCCTCCCGCGCTTGGCATGCTCTCCGAGAAGATCTCGCCAAATGCGCGGCCTGCACTTGACATGCGTCAATCATCTCCTCAGCGACGATACTCGCGCATCACGGCGACCGAGCTCGACGAGCCGATGCGGTTTGCACCCGCTTCGATCATCGCAAGCACCGCACGCAGGTCGCGGATACCGCCGGCGGCTTTGACCCCGAGGCGATCGCCTACCGTCTTGCGCAGCAGGCGCACGTCCTCGACGGTGGCACCGCGAGGGCCAAATCCGGTCGAAGTCTTGACGAAGTCCGCGCTGGCCTCCTCGGCCAGCCGACACCCGCGGACCTTCTCGTCCTCGCTCAGAAGAGACGTCTCCAGAATCACCTTGACGATCACGCGCGACGAGAGGGACCGGGCGGACTCCACGACCGCCCCAATGTCGCCCACAACCTTCTTGTCATAGCCCGATTTGAGAAAGCCGGCATTGATGACCGTGTCGAGCTCGTGGGCACCGGCCAGGACGGCGCGCTCAGCTTCCACTACCTTGGCCGATGTCAGGCTGGTGCCGTGCGGGAAGCCGATGGTGGTGCACACCTTGACGTCGCTGCCGGCCACGGCGCTTGCGGCGAACGTCACCCAGGAGGAGGCAACGCACACGGCATGAAAAGCGTTTGCCTTGGCGGCCTCGCACGCAGCCGCGATCCGCGGTTCGTCGGCTTCGGGCGCGAGCACCGCGTGATCGATCATCGCCGCGAGTTCAGCCCGTGTGGGGTGAACGCTGTCGGTTTGCGCGGGCACGGCGGCCGAGTTGCGCTCCCTGTATCAGCTTTGCGTGTCGATGTCCGGACTCTGCGGGGCGGCAGTGCAACAGCCCGACGGGCGCTAGGCGGTAATCTTCATCGCGGCGGCCAGGTCGTGCCAGAAATCGGCGGTGAAAGCGGCGTACATGAGCCCCAAGCCTTCGTCAGAGCAGTGAACCACTAGCGCAGGTACGTCGTGTCGACTGATGCCCGCTGACTCCAAGTGAAAGCTCACCGTGACCATCTCATGGGCACGGAAGTCCACGGGCCCCGTTTCGACGAAGGCGCCCTCCGGGCTGACGTCACGCGTCGTGAAACAGCCGAGCGAGTCGGATCCGCTCCAGAGCTCGACGCGGAAACGGTGTGCCTCCCGGCGGAGGCATCGGTGATCCACGGCAGGTGCGCCGTTTCGGCCCGCCGTGTGGGCTTCCCGCCGAGTCACGCTCATCGGGCCTTTTAACTCACATCCGCTGTGGCTGCACCGTAACCGTCAGCGGTCGAGCCGTGTGCCTGTCGCCTCATCAGGAGATTTATTTCCGGATGCCAGTAATCGGACGGCTGCTTCCTGGATCGCGGCCCTTCCATGGACCTCCGCCAACGGATCATCAATGCCTCGCCTTCCGGACACACTGCGGCTGAGCTGTCGCACACGTGGCATTCATGACAGTGCACTAAAAACACCTCAAGCGCCGTCTTGCCCTCGTCAAAGATATCCATGCCTCCCCCATCGCTGGAGCGTGCAAGATATGCTTGCACGTACCGAAGAACGCGAAGCGCGCCCTATACTGGGCGTATAGCGCACGCGGGGAATTCAGTGAAGCTAGGGGTTCTACGTACAGGGGGGACGGGGCCGGTCGGAGCGGGAGGGAGCCGTCGATTACGACGCAGCGAACGCTGCCATAGCCTCGGCGTGCAGATCTTGGGCGCGTCCCTGGTAGCGCGCCGAGTAGTGAAAGGGTACGAGGAACCTCACGCCGGCTTCGCGCGCGAGCAGTCCCGCCTGGTGTGCGGTCAGGTGGTGGGTCCGCGCGGCGCGCTCCGCCTCGGTCTGGAGAAACGCCGCCTCGATGAACAGGTAGTCCGCGTCGCGCGCGAGNNGCGATTTTCTGGCCGCGCGTGATGCGCACGATGCGATCACGCAGCTCGCCGAGGGCGAAGCGCCGCTCATGGAGCTGTCCCTCGCTGCGCCACGACACTCGGAAGGACGCATCGTCCGGGTCGCCGCGGGCCACCGCCGATTTCAGGTCCTGCAGCCACGGGCCCGTCGGCAGCCCTAGCTCCTCCAGCCGGTTCTTCCACACGTTCACATGCTGCTTCTCCTCGAAGGCGAAGGCGAGGCAGGGGATCTTGTGATCGAGCAGCGCACCGCGCACCCGGAAGCCCTCCTCGTTGAGAAGGGTCCCATCGGGTGGCAGGGCGGTGGCGCCCAAAGACTCGGGCTCGAAGCCCGTCCGACACCGGAAGCGGGTGGTGGCCCTGCTGGTTTCCTCCACCTCGGTGGCCACTACGGTGAAGTCGGTCTCGTAGCTCTCGACCAGATTCCACGTGTAGCCCGCCAAGCGATGTCCGACCTGGGCCCTGAAGCCGCTGGGGCCGAACAGGCGCAGGAGCCGGGCACGTCCCAGGCAGATGCGCACGATGTTATCCAGGCCGATGAAGTGGTCCATGTGAGTGTGCGAGACGAAGATATCCGAGAGGCGCAGGATCTTGCGCGGCGCGAGCGCCCTCACATCGCCCAGATCGAAGAGCATCGCCCGGCGCTGGAACAGGAAGTCCACGTAGAGGGCGGGATCTTCGAAGGGCGAGTTGACGAGCTGCGGATGAAAGGCGGGCTTCATGGACGTCCCGTTGGTGTGCCCTGCGCGGCCGCACGCGCTCACTATGGGTGCTTAAAGAGTATTCGATTACCCGACACCGGTGCCTATATTAAGGTCATGAAGGCAAGCCACGAAGATAGGAGTCGCGCCGCGCAGCGGCCCGCTGCACCAGGCGGTGCGCGCAATCCATTAGCTCGCTGCCGATCCCCCGACCGCGATGGCGGGTGTCGACGGCGAGACCGGAGACGTAGAGCGAGCCGGGATCCGACAGCTCGGCATAGGGGCGCAGGACGGGATCGTCCTCTCGGGGTGCATTGGGGTCCGACTCCATCTCGAACGCATGCACCATGCCGACGACCTGGTCCTGTGCGACGGCCACGAGAGCGTTCTCGTAGGAGAAGGCCGTGCCCGTACGGCTGTAACGGGCCGCACCGATTTCTTCCAGGGACAACCCCGGCATGTTCATCCGGCTCCAGATGTAGGCGGCCAGCCCGTCCGAGGAGACGAGGAAGAGGCGGGCGATTGCGCCCGCATCCTCCCGTCTTGCCCAGCGAATGTCGATGTCGGGCACGCGCTCTCTGAGCTGGCTGACCATCCGCTTTCTCCGGTCTGCGACGGACCGTCAAGCGGCCTGCCTGCACGCACCACAGATCTGCTCGATGTGGCGGTGATCGGTGCCGCAGCAGCCGCCGAGGACGTTGATCCAGGGAAAGCGCCCGAGGATCTCCGCGTACTCGGCACCGAGCTCCACGGGGTCGCCGTCGTCGAGGTCCGGGGCCTCATCGAGCTCCGCGTGACTGCGCTTCGAAGCATTGGCACGAAGGCCGCGCAGCCGCTTTATCCACGCCGCGTTCTCGAGCACGTTCTGGAAATGGGTCGGATGGGCACAGTTGATCATGTAGTATGCTGGCCACCGCCCGGTCGCCGCGTCGACCTCCTCGATCGCTTCCTTCAACGGCTGCCCGCTCGGGAGCTTGCCATCGGTCTCTACGGTGAAGGAGATGACCACGGGCAGATCGACCCCCCTGGCCGCGTGCGCGACGCCGATGGCCTCGTTGGTATTGGTCATGGTGATCGCGGTCACCTGATCGGCCGCGGTCTCGGAGAAGACGCCAATTTGAGCGGCGTGATAGGTTTCCGCCTCTTTCGCGGTCATGATGGCGCCGGGGTCGTAGCCGTCGCCGCGCGGCCCCACGCAGCCGCTGATCACCATGGGCGAGGTATCGGTCTCGAGCTCTTCGCGCAGCTCGACCAGAAGATCGATGGCCCGGCGGTTGGCGTCCGTCAGCGCCCGAGCGGAGTACCCGAGCTTGTCGCCCCAGTCGGGGCTCGCCCGCCACGTGGCGCTCTCCAGAATGAAGCCGGCGCCGTTCCGGCGGGCGATGGAGGCATGGCGCGCAAAATATCGGCGCAGCGTCTCCGTGCCTCTCTCCTCCTTCAGTAGATCGAACGCCGCGAAGTGGGGCAGATCGAGGCCCTCGTGAAAGATCAGGGTCGTCTCGATACCGCCGTCGGTCAGAAATAGGCCGCCATCGAGCTGCGGCAGGCGATGTCGGTAGTGGGTCATGGCTTGATCCTCCTGTGGGGTTGCGGCCGGGCCGAAGGCCACGGGAACAAGGCCCTCACCCAGGAAGGCGTGAGGTTCGGCCTCACGATGTGAGGAGGACGATGTCCGGGCCGGCGGGCTGGGCTAGACTGTGTCGCATCACAGCTCGGAGAGACTCAGACCGATGTCCGGTCACGGCCCGGTGCTGGCCGTCCTGCCCTTCCAGGCCACGGTTGGAGACGACGACCGCGACACCCTCGTCGCGCAGGGTCTCTTCGAAGACGTCTGCGGGGAGCTGAGCCGCTTTCCCACCCTTCAGGTCATCTCCTGGATGTCGGGCCTCGCCGTGGCGCACCTGCCGGATACGGAGATCGGCGCACGCCTGGGTGCGACCCACGTCCTGCGGGGGCGCGTGCACCGGGCGGGCGAGCGGCTGCGGGTGACGGCCAGCCTCGTCGAATGCGCCGGCGGCACGCAGCTCTGGAGCGAGCCGTTCGCGACTCCGGCGGGCGACGTCTTCGACGTGCAGGACGAGATCGTCGCCCGCATCGCCGCGACGCTCGCCGCGCGCCTCGAAGAGACGGCGCTGAAAGCATCGCGCCGCAAGCCGACGGAATCGCTGGCCGCCTACGAGTTGTCGCTGCGCGGGCTGACCCTGTTGCGACGAGGGACGCTCGAGGCGGATGAGGAGGCGCGCGTCCTCTTTCAGCGGGCGCTCGATCTCGACCCGCATTACGCGCGCGCCCAAGCCGGTCTGTCGCTTTCATGGTTCAACGAGTGGAGCTGCCAGTTCTGGGACCGGTTCGCCGAGAACGGTGAGCGCGCCTACGAGCATGCGCACCGGGCGCTCGACCTTGACGACAGCGACCCTATGCTCCATGTCGTCATCGGTCGCGTGCTGCTGTATCGCCGGGAATTCGAGCAGGCCTCCTGGTACTTCGACCGGGCGCTGGCGCTCTGCCCGAACGATGCGGAGAGCCTCATCCAGCTCGCCCTCTGCGAGGCCTATCTGGGCCGCCCGGAACTCGGCATCGAGCGCGCCGACAAGGCCATGCGGCTCAATCCCTACCACCCGAACCACTATTACTGCTATGCAGCCCTGCCGCATTTTTCGGCGCGGCGCTTCGAGGGGGCGCTGGAGCTTCGCCGCAAGTTGATCGGCGCGCCGATGGTCGACATTCCCGCCTACAGCGCCATCGCGCTGGCGCATCTGGATCGAACGGACGAGGCGGGCGCGCAGTGGGCCGCCTTCAACGAGGAGTTCCGCAAACGCATCACCTTCGGCCGCGAGCCCGAGCCCGGCGAGAGCTGCCGCTGGCTCCTGGAGGTCAACCCTTACCGCCGGGGGGAAGACATCGAATTCCTCGTCGAAAGCTTCCGGATGCTCGGCGAAACCGGCGCCGCTCGCGCCGCCGTTGACGGCGGAGAGAAACGCAACACGCGTGAAAAAGGTGAACGAGAGGATGCCGGAACGCTCCTGCGTGACGGTGAAGGCTGGGTGGCGGACTACGCGGGCGGGCGCGTCATGTTGCCGGACCTGAAAGGGATCCACGACATTCGCCGGCTTCTCGAACGACCGGGCGAACAGATCCACTGCCTCGATCTCGCCGAGCGTTCGGACGCTGCCTTCGCCGACGACGTGGTTCTCGACGACAAGGCACGACAGTCATTGAAGGCACGCATCCACGACCTGCAGGAAGAGCTCGCCGAGGCACAGGAGATGAATGACGTCGGTCGGGCCGAGCAGGCGCGTGCGGAGCTGGATCAGCTCGCGGACGCGCTCTCCAAGGCGCTGGGGCTCGGCGGCCGCAACCGCCGCCTCGGCGATGTCACCGAGCGGGCGCGCACCACCGTCACCTGGCGCATCCGCCATGCGGTACGCAAGATCAGGGCGCTGCACGCACCGCTCGGCAAACATCTCGCCAACAGCCTGCGCACCGGGACGTTCTGCTCCTACGGGCCGGAGCGGCCGGTCTCTTGGCGCCTCGCGGTCGATCCGAACTCGAAGGGATGAACCACGATGGGCACGCCGCGAGGTTCCCGCCCAGGAAACGTTCCATCCCAGCCGAGGGCGCCGGGCGTGACGCCACCCGCTCCGCTCGAGGGTTGCCCAAGCGATTCAAACGCCTCGCCGACCGTTACGTCTGCTTGCTGGCGCCGTCCAGGCACTGGGGCAGCAGCTCCTCGAGCCCGCGGGGTCGGACGCCGAGCGCGGCAAAACCGTCGCGTTCGGGGTCGACCACGTTATTCTCGCGCATGAGCGCGACCTGATCGCGCGTTAATGGCGGCGACGGAAGGAGTGCGAGCCCGGCCGCCAGCGCGTCCCACGCCGCGAAAGGCAGCGGCAGGAGAAGCCGCCGACGCCGCCGGTATCTCAGCACTCCCTCGACGATGTCGCGGAAGCGCCATACGTCCGGGCCGCCGAGCTCGAGCGTGCGACCGGATGCGGCGGGATCTTCGAGCGCGCGTGCGACGGCCTCGGCCACATCGTCCACGAACACCGGCTGCAGGCGGGTCTGCCCGCTGCCGAAGAGGGGAAACGCCGGCGCCCGGCGGGTCATGTCGTCGAAGACGCTGAGGAACGCGTCGCCGGGGCCGAAGAGCACGCTCGGGCGCAGGATGACCGCCTCGGGGAACGCCTCGCGCACCGCCGCCTCGCCCGCACCCCGCGCGCGCACGTAGGCCGAGGGCGATTCCGGATCGGCACCGATGCCCGAGATGTGCACCAGGCGCTCGGTGCCGGCCGCGCGGGCGCAGCGCGCGATCCTTGCGGCGCCTGCCACGTGCACGGCGTCGAAGGTGGCCGCGCCCTGCTCGACGTAGAGACCGACCACATTGACGGCGGCGCCTGCGCCCCGGAGCGCCGCCGTCACCGAGGACTCTTCGCGCACATCGGCGTGCACCGCCTCGGCCTGCGCATGGCCGACGCGCTGCGGATGTCGCACGGCGGCCCGCACCGTCTGACCGCCCTCGACGAGACGCGCCACGATGCGGCTTCCGAGAAAGCCGGTGCCGCCAAATACCACCACGGTCATAGCATCATGGTGACATCGCAGCCGTCCCTCGGGAACCCTGTCGATACGCTGTTGCGTCCGTTGCGGACCCACGCATCGCGGCAGAAAACCATATGAACCCGTGGAACGGTGGGCAGCAAGGCCGCGCAAAGTATCATGGTGCGGCAGAGGAGAGGCCGGCGATGAAAGCGATCGAAGAGCAGAGCATTCTCGTCACCGGCGCGACGGACGGGATCGGCCGCGGCGCGGCCACCGAGCTTGCCCGAAGGGGCGCCACCGTTTTGTTGCACGGCCGCGATGCAGCGCGGGTGGCGGCAACGCGCGACGCCATCTCCGCCGAGTCGGGCAGCGAGCGCCTGGAGAGCTATGTCGCGGATTTTGCAGCGCTCGCGGACGTGCGCCGGCTCGCCGAGGAGGTCGGGGCGCGGCACGAGCGCCTGGACGTGCTCCTCAACAACGCCGGCATCGGGCGGGGGCCCCGGGGCCGGCAGACGCGCGAGGAGAGCGCGGACGGCTACGAGCTCCGCTTCCAGGTCAACTACCTGGCGCCGTTCCTGCTCCAGCTTCTGCTGCTGCCGCTGCTGCGCGCTGCGGTGCCCGCGCGCATCGTCAACGTCGCCTCCGTCGGTCAGGCGCCCATCGACTTCGACGACGTCATGCTCGAGCGCGGCTACGACAGCATGCACGCCTACTGCCAGAGCAAGCTGGCGCTGGTGATGGCCAGCTTCGAGCTCGCCGGCCGGCTCGATCCCGACGAGGTGACGGTAAACGCGCTGCATCCCGGCACTTTGCTCGACACCAAGATGGTGCGCGAAGGGTTCGGCGCGCCCATGGGTCCGGTCGAGACCGGGGTCGAGGCCGAGGTCTATCTGGCGACCTCGCCCGAGCTCGAGGGCGTCACCGGCGAATACTTCGACCGCACGAAGCGTGCGCGGGCCGACGCCCAGGCCTACGACACGCGGGCCCGGCGAAAGCTCTGGCAGCTCAGCGAGCGGTGGGTCGGCCTCGCCGGTTGAGTCCTCGGCGGCGTAAAGGCTTCGGTAGGAGCGGCCGGTGGCCGCGAACCGCACTCCGTTCAGGCGCCGGTCAGGGTGCCCTCGCGATACTCGCGCAGGGCCTGCTCGATCTCCTGCATCGTGTTCATCACGAACGGCCCGTACTGCACGACCGGCTCGTCGATGGGCTTGCCCGCCAGCAGGATGAAGCGCGCGCCGTCCTCGCCCGCGCCGACCTCGACGCGGTCGCCCTTCGAGAGAATCCCTGCGTGCTGCCGCTGGAGAGGGCGCGGTTCATCCCCTGCGATCTGCAGCTCGCCTTCGTACGCGTAGACGAACGCGTTGTGGCCCTCGGGCAGACCGTGCTCGAAGTGCCCGTTGGCGGGCAGCTCGACGTCGACGAACACGGGCTCGGTGGACAGCCCCGTGATCGCGCCGGCCGTGGTCTCGCCGTCCTGCTCGAAGCGGCCGGCGATGACCTTGACGCGGCCGCCGTCCGCGAGCGCCACCTGCGGAATCTCCTCCGCCGGGATGTCGCGGTAGGAGGCCGGTTTCATCTTCTCCTTCGCCGGCAGGTTGATCCAGAGCTGGAAGCCGCGCATGCGGCCCTCTTCCTGCTGCGGCATCTCCGAATGCACGATGCCGCGCCCGGCGGTCATCCACTGCACGCCGCCCGATTTCAGCTCGCCGACGTTGCCGAGATGGTCCTCGTGGCGCATGTGCCCGTCGAGCATGTAGGTCACCGTCTCGAATCCGCGGTGGGGGTGCGGTGGAAAGCCCGCGATGTAGTCCTCCGGACGGTCGGTGCCGAACTCGTCCAGCATCAGGAACGGATCCAGCCTCTGGTTCCGAGAGGCGCCCAGGCTGCGGCGCAGCTTCACGCCCGCGCCGTCGGAGGTCGCGACGGACGGGATGACGCGTTCCAGTCTGCGAATGCTCATAGTCCGTCTCCTGTCGGGCGCTCATGCGGCCGCGCGATGCTCGGCGGCAAGGTTCGCGATCCGTGCATGCGCTGCAGTGAGCGCGACGCGTTGGGTATCTTCGCCCATCGCCAGACCTTCCGCGTACACGAACACGGAATCCCTGATGTCCAGGAAGGCCAGGAAGTTTCGGACGAAGTCCGTTTGCGTGTCCAGCGCCGTGCCCGCGTACTTGCCGCCGCGGGTCGCGAACACGTAGGCCTGCTCGTTCTGGAGCAGGCCCTCGGGACCGTCGACGGTGTAGCGGAAAGCGATACCGGCGCGGGCCACGTGGTCGAAGTACGCCTTCAGCGTCGAGGGCACACCGAAGTTGTACATGGGCAGGCCGAGCACGATGTCGTCGGCGCGTCGGAGCTCGTCGATCAACGCATCCGAGAAATCCACCACGGCCTCCTGTGCCGGGCTCCGTTCTTCGGGCTTCGCGGCCAGAGCGTCGAAACGATCCGCCGACAGGTGGGGCACCGGCTCGGCCGCCGGGTCGCGGACGACGACTCGCCCGCAGGGGCGGCGTTGCTTCCACTCGGCCACGAACTCGTCCGCCAGGACCGAGGACCGTCCGGATTCGCCGAAGAGGCTGGCGTTGGTTTGTAGCAGGGTCACCATGGGGTAACTGCCTGGACCGCTTTGGGCAGGACGGGCCGCACACGCGCATCGAGCTGATCGAGTCGGTGCTCGGCGGCACGCCGGAGGCGTTACTCGAAGGCCGCGCGGACCCGGCCATCACGCCGCGCGTGCCGCCGGGATTTCTCGGCGATCCGCTGACGACCGTGCGCTTCGTGCCGGTGGCGCACCCGGAGCACCCGTTGCACAGGGTCGGGCGGGTGCTGAACGAGCGCGACCTGCGCAAGCACCGGCACATCGTGGTGCGCGACACCGGCGCGCAGCGCGACAAGACCGCGCGATCGCTGGAGGCGGAACAGCGCTGGACCGTGAGCAACATGCCGACGTCCATCGGTGCGGTGTGTCGCGGCTACGGGTTCGCGTGGTTTCCCGAGGACAAGATTCGCAGCGAGCTGGCGGAAGGGCAGCTGAAGATCCTGGCGCTGCATGCAGCTCGCGAACGGCCGCTGCCGATGTATCTGGTCATCGCGGATCGCCACGCCGCCGGCCCGGGCACCCGGCGGCTCGCCGAGATCATCCGCGAGCAGGTGGCGGCGGAATGCCTGCGCCCCGAAAACGCCCATGGCCGCTCGTCCGTGGGTCGGGCATGACTCGCAAGAGTCTCGTTATCTACAGCTTCATGTGCGCGCCCGGCGGCAAGCCCTGCCCGATGTGCGGTCGGTGTTAGCCGCTCCTTGTGCAGGGAAGCGGTCCGCAAGCGCAGTAGACAGGACCCCTTAGTAGCGCATTAGTAACGTACCTCGATGGCCCGCAGTGCGCTCCCCTCCGTCTTTTCGTAATGCACCATCACCGGCCCTTTGGCGCCGGACAGCGTGAGCACGGTCGGCGTGTCCGAACGGAACGTGACGGGCTTTTGTGTTTCCGCATCCAGAATCGTGAAGGTGCCTTCTTCCGCATCGAAGGACACAACGGGGCCGACGTGTGTGTTGGGCCCGGCTGCGCCGCACGCCCACGCCCCCAGGGGCGCGAGCGCCACGAGCCCGTACAGGATTGCGGTACGCCAAAGTTGGTTGATCATGTTCAAAGCCCCCCTTTCGGTTGGCGGCGGACCAAGCCGCTTTGTTCCATACGGCCGCACCATATTCTTAGATGGGTCCGCCTGCAAGAGTTCCTCCGTAACATCGCACGAATGCCGGGGTGCGGTCGGATCGACGCAACGCATTGAAAGTCCGGGGGATTGATGCAAAATGATGCTCTGCTGTTTGCTTAAAGGGCGCTTTTTGCAGTCGGAATGCGCGCGCTAGGCCAGCGGCTCCGGCCCGCGGACGTTTGCAGCGGCGATCGCTAGCGGGCTCGCCGTCACGAAAGAGAATCGAGCAGCGCCTTGGCTTCCTTGAGATCAGGGGTGTCGAAGCCTTCGGTGAACCAGCCAAAAACCGGGGCCAGCAGATCGCGGGCTTGGTCACGTTTCCCTTGACTTGCCCACAGGCGCGCGCGGTTGGCGCTCGCGCGCAGTTCAAATGACTTCGCTCCCTGGCGTCGGGCGATGTCGACGGCTTCCCTGAAACAAGTATCCGCCGGCTCGGGAGTATGCGGGTCTCGGGCGAGCAGCACCTCCCCGATGAGCCGATGAATCTCCGCTGCACACATTCGCTCTTCGGTGCGGTGGATCAGACGCTTTGCCTCCTCGAGCGTGGCGAGCGCCTCATCGAAGTCCCCACCTTCGAGGTAGAGCTCCGCCAGCAGTGCGAGATTCAAAGCTCCGAAGTATTTCCATTTTCCTGTCATCAGGGCCTCGCGCCCTTGATGGAAAAGCTTCATGCCGTCTGCCTGCTTTCCACTTTTCGCGGTAGCCCAGCCCCCGGTCACGCGGCCCCATGCCAGATACAGCGGGAAGTCCCTCGCTTCTGACAGCGAAACCAGCTCATCAGCGAATTTCTCGACCGCCGGAGCATCCCGACTCAGCGCCGCCGTCACCGTTCCCGCATGAAACAGGGCGTATGCAAGCGTGCTTGCATGGTTGAGCTCCCGAGCGTAAGCAATAACCTCGGCTCTGGTTTGCAACGCTTGTTGAGAGTACCCGGACAGCCATTGATGGACCGCAGAGCAGGCAAGTGTCGCCACGCGGGGATCGTGGATGAAGCGGAATCGGAACGTACGATGTCGCTGCGGGCTGTACAGAGCCAATGCTTTGTCCAGATGCGGCGGGACGACAGAAAGCCCGCCGAGCATGAGAGCGGTCCAGCTGAGCAGCCGATGTCCCACGGCCATTGCCGCTATGTCATTCTGTTGCTCGCTCAGACGCAGAAGCTGGGTCGCTACCTGACGTGCCAGGCCATACTCGGCGCCCACATGGTGGTGTACCCATTCACCGAAGAGCACGGGGTAAAACTGCTCGGTCTCTCCCAGCAACTCGCAGAGCTCGTGCGCGCGCGCGTACATTTCGGCGGTCTCCTCGGACGTAAAGCCCTTGGTGACCATCAAAGGGCTACACAGCGCCACCCGAAACGTAAGCTCCTTGCGCAAGCGCTCGGTTGACTCGGGCAGTGTCCGCAGCGCTTCGAGCCCCTTGGTGAGATGCCCGATGGCTTCCTTGTCCGCCGAGCGCTCCGTAGCCCGGCGCCCCGCTTGCAGCCAGTACTCAATGGCGTCGCCTGTCTGGCCCGCTTCGCTGTAATGATGGGCCAGGAGCTCCGGCTGTAATGTCGTCACCTCGGGGAATCTCGTCCTCAGGGCTTCGGCAATGCGCCCGTGCAACTGCCGGCGCTTGCTGCGCAGCAGTGAATCGTAGGCGGCGTTTTGAACCAGCGCGTGCTTGAAGAAAAAGCGCGCCTGTAGTGAGCGCCCGTGACGGAACACGAGCCCGGCATCCAGGAGTTGGTCCAGCGCATTCCGCAGTTTGTCGCTTGGCAACGCCGAAGCCGCGGACAGCAGGTCAAAGGAGAATTCGCGTCCGATAGCCGCCGCGCACTGTGCGACTTCCTTCACCGCACCCAATCGGTCGAGCCGCGCCATCAGAGAGTCGTGGAGCGTGGATGGTATCGCCAGCGGTGGCAGCGGCTTCGCGAGCACGTACGCTCCATTCACTTCCTCAACGAGCTTCGATTCGAGCACGGTCTTGGTCAGCTCCTCGACGAACAAAGGTACTCCGTCGGTCTTCTCCACAATCTGCTCGCGCACCTCTGCGGGCAGCGGCTTCCCGCCCGTGACCTTGTCCACCATAGCCGCGACCAAGCTTCGGCTGAACCGGTTGAGGGTGAGTGAAGTGATGTGAGTGTGTGCGGTCCAAGGCGGATGGAACTCGGGTCGAAACGTGATGAGCGCAAGGATCCGAATCCCTTGGGCGCGCTCAACGACCAGCTCCAACAGCTCGAGCGATGTCGGATCCGCCCAATGGGCGTCCTCGAAGACGAACAACACTGGCCGCTCCTGGGTCAGTCCTTCGATCTGCGCAACCAGCGCTTCCAGCGTCCGCTCCTTTCGTCGTTCTGGCGTCATTTCGAGCAGGGCATAGCGACCCTCAGCCGGAATCGACAGCAAGGCTGCAAATAGGGGTGCGACCGATTCGATATCCCGCGTTGATTGAGCAAGCATCCGTTCGAGCTTCTTGAGCCTGGCCTCGGGCGGATCCCCGGCATCGAACCGCGCCGCTCGCTCGAGCTGCTCGATGACCGGATGCAGCGCGCTGTTCGCGTAGTAAGGCGAGCACTGATGGCGCAGCCGCACGGGCTTGTCCGCAGCCGAGCGTTCGCGCAGAGTCTGGATGATTCTGGATTTTCCGATGCCCGCCTCGCCCGATAGCAGAACGACCTGGCCATCTCCCTCCTTAGATTGCTCCCAGCGCTCGAGGAGCAGTCCGATCTCGTGCTCACGACCGACCAGGGGAGTCAGCCCCGTCCTGTGCAATGCTTCGAAGCGGCTCTCCGTTGCGCTGCGGCCAATGACTCGCCACGCTTGCACCGGGCCGGCAATACCCTTGAGCTCGTGGGTGCCGAGGTCTGCGTACTCGAAGCGACCCGCGGCCAGATCGTGGGTGGCACGACTGATCACCACCGTGTTCGGTGAGGCCAGCGCCTGGAGGCGGGCGGCCAGATTGGGCGTCTCCCCGACCACCGCGCTCTCCTGCGAGGCACCGTCGCCGATGAGATCGCCCACCACCACGAGTCCCGTGGCAATGCCGGCACGAACGCCCAGCTCGATGCGGGTCTCGCGGTCCGTGGTTTGGCCAATCTCGCCTACCGCCTCGACCACTGCCAAGCCGGCGTGCACCGCCCGCTCGGCGTCGTCCTCGTGCGCCTTCGGGTAGCCGAAATAGGTCAGTACCCCGTCGCCCATGTAGCGCGCTACGTAGCCTTCATAGCGCTCGATAGCCGCTTTGCAGGCGTCTTGATAGGCAAGGTTCAGCTCACGCAGGTCTTCCGGATCGAGCCTTTGCGAGAGCTCCGTCGAGCCCGCCAGATCGCAGAACATCACCGTTAGCTGGCGGCGTTCGGCTTCGGTAGACTCGGGCAGCAGTGAAGCGGGCCGATTCGTTGCGACGTCTGACAGCCTCGACTCGTTCGAGTCGGATTGGAGGGCAGCAATGGCTTTCAGAAGCTTCTTGCGGGGACCCAGGGGGATGCCGAGCTCCTTCAGGTCCGCATCTGTCAACTGGGGTAATACCTCGCGGTCGATCTGCTGCTCCGCGAAGACTGTCTCGTACTGAGCCAGCCCGAGCTGCCGAAGCCACAAGCTCAGATCATCTGACATGCCGCGCAGTGGACGTTCTGGACCCATCGCCAACCGGCCGGGGAGGAATGACAGATACTATAGCGGATGAGTGGCCGCCGGTAGGCCCTCGACAGCGAGACCGTATTCGGCTCTTTGGGTGGCGAGGTGGTCAACCCGAACCGGGCAGGGCGCATGCGTCGCTATGCGGAGATGCGCTTACGACTGATCAGGAGGGTCCTCCTAGTATGACAGCGATCCGAGTCCACCACAGACCGCCTACCCATCCACGGACGACGAGCCCCTCCCCAGAAGGCTCACTGCAATCCTGTATGCCGACGTTGCGGGTTACAGCCGTCTGCCCGGCGACCATGAGGACGCGACGCGCCGTACGCTACGATCACACCTCGACTTGATCGCCGGCGCCGTGTCCCGACCACCGCGGGCGAGCCGTGTACTACGCCGGTGATGCCGTGCTTGCCGTGTTCGATGCGGTGGTCGACGTACGACGCCTATCGTGGTGCCGGTTTCAAGTTGCTGAAGACCTCGCCGGGTCCTATCGTGATTCCGGCCTCAAGTCGCTGAACAACCTCGCCGGATCCTCGTCGAGCCAGGCGGCGATTCGAGTCTGCATCGGATACGGCACCTTGTCTTGCTGGTCGATCCATCGCCTGACCTGCTCGACGGACACGTCGAGCTGCCGTGCCAGTCGTTCCGGCGTCTTTCGAGAAGACTTGGTTGCCGTCGCGAGTGAGCTGCCGAGCCGGGGTGCCCAGCGCTCTTTGCGCTTATGGCAACCCAAGAGCTTTTCGCCTGCCTGCTCGATGCGCTCCAGCGCCTGCCAGCACAGAAAACCCGAGATGAAGGCCACAAAACCGAGAACATACAGATTGTGGCTGCCGGCCTCCCCTGCTGTTGCCCCCGCCGCCGAGTCGCCGAAGGTCAGCTGACCCGCCTTTATCACGACGAACACCGCGAAGCCGGTCATCGCCCCAAGAAGCGGGCGTAACAGAAACCAAGAAAAGGGACGCTCCGAAGGCGCACGTACAGGTCGACCCGGCTGCTCCAATCGACGCTCGAGGAGGCTGCGCACCATGAAGAGCACGCTTCCGAAGACGGCCATCGACAAGACGAGCGCCAGCGCCAGCTCCTTTTGAGTGGCCGTCGCGAACACCATCGGATGCGGGCCTAGCGGGACAAGAAATGCCAGATGCTCGAAGCTCATGAAGTCGCGCATGATCGTCTCGAAAGAGACCCTCTTGGTGCTTCCTCCTCCTTGAATCCGATCGAACTCTCTCCTGGCTTGCTGCTGCGACCAACACAACCACGTCAAGTCGTCGCTGGTCTCTAGCGCGCGTGAGTTCTCGACACGCAAACTCTCCGTTTGTTGATACAGAAATCGGGCGGAGGGTGCGTTTCCAGGCTCTCGCACAAGCCCTGTTCGCGAGTCATCGCAAGCAAACAGCGCGAGCTCCTGAATCGCCGTGTCTAGTTCGCTTCGCCGACCGGACGCGCTGCTTTCCGGGCTGCTCTGAGCCAAGCTCCGGTAACTGCGGCCGAAATGCACCAGATTATCCTTCATCCGCGCCGCCGCCGAGGGATCTCCGACGGTGGACTGAACATCGTTACTGAATTGGGTCGCATATAAAACGGTGAGCGCGTAACCCAGGCTGAGCAGGCAGATCGCCGCCAGCCACGTCCACTGCAGAACGCATTTGCCCCAACCGGCCGACTCCGCGAGCATCGTAGCCCAGACCTCCCGCATGTCGAAGTCTTCGGACCGCGACGAACCGGCCTCTACACGCGTTTTTTCATCATTCTTGGACCGTCGTTTTGCTGGCATGGCCGTCTCCCATACCGTGATCTGATGACCCGGGTACCACTCTTCCCCTGCCGAGCACAAAGCACTGTGGTATTTCGCACAGAGGACACACTTTCTCGGGGTTCGAGCCATTGAGGACGATCGGCGCGTACGTCAACCGGCGGAGCACCGCGCCAAAAGGGGTCGGAAGTCGGTGAGAATGTGCCTCGGCTACTTCGGCTTCGCTCGTCTTGGCTCTTCGCCGAATATCGGGAACGAGAACATGGCCAAGGGTTGTCCCGAGCCTTGATTGGGTATGCGCCGCCACTTTGCACGCGCGACAGTCGCGGCCCGGAGTGCGCTTGTATGTTGAGCTGCCCACACTACACGCACTGCCGAGCCGTGGGCTGGTGAGAAATGCAGGCTGGCTACGGTGCGGCGGCGTTCGAGAGCCGCTGCAACAGCGGCCGCAGGGAGGGTTTGTTGGCCAGGATCTCCTTCTGCGTGAGGCCGTGCAGCTCGTGGGGGAACACTAGCCAACCATCGGTCTCGTGGACGTAGAAGTCCGGGACCCGATCGGTCTTGTTCTTGCCGGGCTTGAAGTAGATGGTGGCCACGCGCAGATGACGCGGTGTGTTGCGGCGCGCCTTGCGCCGCAACTGCCCGATGACCGCCTCCACGCTCAGCCCCGTGTCCCACACGTCGTCCACGATGAGCAGCGAGTCGTCGTGGTTCACGCGCTCCACGATGTAGTTGAGCCCGTGGACCCGAATGTGGGGGGCGCGGTCCTCGATGCCCACGTACGACGAGGTACGGATGGCGATGTGATCCGTCTGCACGCCGAAGAAGTCCAGCAGCTCCTGGACCGCGATCCCCACCGGAGTCCCACCGCGCCAGACCCCTACGATGAAGTTCGGTCGAAAATCGCTCTGCAAGATCTGCGCGCCCAGCTCGAAGGAGTCCTCGAGAAGCGCCTGGGCGCTGATGAACTTCTTATCGGCCATGTTCCGGCTCCCTGCGCGCGGGAAAAAACCCGCATGTATGATGCGCGACGCCCGAGCGGCTTGTGAAGCACGGGGTTCGCGTTTTGCAACGCACTCACGCCGGGGTGCGCGCGTAGGCCGCAGCGCCCATGACGTAGGTGGCCGCGACGCAGCGGTCGTCTCCGAGGAGGAGGAGCGCGAACAGCGTTTCGCCGATGTCGCGTGCGCCGGCGGTGCGTCGGGCCAGGAGCGGCGTGGCGCGTGGGTCGAGGACCGTGAAGTCGGCTTCTTTGCCGGGCGCGAAGCTGCCGATGTGCTGGTCCAGGTCGAGCGCCCGCGCGCCGCCCAGCGTGGCCAGGTAAAACGCCTGCTCGGCGGAGAGCCGGCCCCCCTGAAGCTGCGCGACCTTGTAGCCCTCGTCCAGGGTGCGCAGCAGACTGAAGCTGGTGCCGCCGCCGACGTCCGTCCCCACGCCCACGGTGATGCCGGCCCGACGCGCCGCCGCCAGATCGTAGAGACCGCTCCCCAGGAACAGGTTGGACGTCGGGCAGAACGCCGCCGTCGCCCCGGTCGCGGCCATGCGTGACCGGTCGTCGTCATCGACGTGGATGCAGTGCGCGAAGACAGCGCGCTGGCCCACGAGTCCGAAGCGGTCGTAGACATCCAGGTAGCTGCGGCTCCACGGGAAGAGCTCCGCTACCCACGCCACCTCCTCGCGGTTCTCGGCGAGATGCGTGTGGAAATAGACGTCGGGGTGCTCGGCGAGCAGTCGGCCGGCATGCTCGAGCTGGGCTTCCGAGGAGGTGGGGGCGAAGCGCGGGGTCACGGCGTAGAGCAGGCGCCCGCGTCCGTGCCAGCGCTCGATGAGGGCCTTGCTCGCGGCGTAGCCGGCCCCGTCGCGGTCGCACAGCTCGGGCGGGCAGTTGCGGTCCATCATCATCTTGCCCGCCACGAGCCGCATGCCGCGGGTCTCGGCCGCCGTGAAGATGGCGTCCACCGATGCCTCGTGTACCGTGGCCATCACCAGTGCCGTGGTGGTGCCGTTTCGCAGGAGCTCGTCCAGGAAGAACTCGGCCACCTCGCGCGCGTGGTCCGGTTCGTCGAAACGCTGCTCCGTGGGAAAGGTGTAGGTGCGCAGCCACTCGAGAAGCCGGGAGGCGTCCGAGGCGATGATGTCCGTCTGGGGGTAGTGCACGTGGGCGTCGACGAATCCGGGCACGATGAGCCGACCCGAGTGGTCGTGCACCGCCACCTCGGCGCCCAGCTTGGGCAGCAGCGAGCGTGCCGCCCCCACCGCATCGATGCGCCCGTCGCGCACCACCAGGAGCCCGTCGGGCAGGTGCTCGAGAGCCGCGCGCGCCGGCGGTTCCCCGGGGTCGCGCAGGCAGTGCAGGACATCGCCGCGAATGGCCAGCACCGGTGGCTGCTCGCGGTCGGGGCGGTGCGGTGTCTCGGACATGCTGGCGTGGGGCCTCACTCCAGGGGTGCGCCCTGCGCGATCCAACGCGCCAGGAGCTGACGCTCGGCGTCGGCCATGCCGGTGAGATTGCCCGGCGGCATGGCGGTACTCGCGATGGCTTGCGCCTGGATCTGCACCGCCTGCGCGCGGATTTGCTCCGGGGTGTCGAAGGTGACGCCCTTCGGGGGGCTGAGGACCAGCTCGCTCGTCGGGTGGGCGGAGTGGCAGCTCACGCAGCGCGCCTCGATGATGCTCTGCACCGCCTCGAAGGCCACCGGCTCCGAGCCCGCGCCGCGGGGCGCGGGGGCGGTGACGTAGGCGAGAGCGGCCACGGCCACGGCCGGAGCCCCCAGCAGCCAGGCACTGCGCCAGTTGCCCCGGCGGTGGCGCACGTTGAAATAGTGGCGCACGGCGGTGCCGGCGGCGAACAGCACCGCGAGCACCACCCAGTTGAGCTCGTGGGAGTACGTGCTCGGGTAGTGATTGCTGATCATGACGAACAGCACCGGCAGCGTCATGTAATTGTTGTGCAGCGAGCGCTGCTCGGCGAAGGCGGCGAGCCGCCGATCCTGCTCGCGCCCTTCCCGGGTGGCGGCCACCAGTTCGCGTTGGGCCGGCATGATGATCCGAAACACGTTGCCCGCCATCAGGGTGCCGAGCAGGGCGCCCACGTGCATGTAGGCGCCGCGACCGCTGAACACCTGGTCGAGACCCCAGGCGAGCGCCACCACCAGGGCGAAGGACACCGCCCCGGCGAGACGCGGGCGCTCGGCGAGGGGCGAGCGCCACAGGAGGTCGTAGACGAGCCATCCGAGCGCCAGCGTGCCGATGCCGATGGTCACCGCGATGCCGACCCCGATGTCGGCCACCTGACGATCGATGAGGTAGACCTCGGCGCCCAGGTAGTAGACCAGCACCAGCAGCACGAAGCCGCTGATCCAGGTCCAGTACGCCTCCCACTTGAACCAGTGCAGCGGCGCGGGCAGCGCCCCCGGCGCGATGGTGCGCTTCTGCACGTGGAAGAAGCCGCCGGCGTGGATGGCCCACAGCTCGCCCAGGGCGTGGTGGTCGGTGGTGGCCGGGGCGCGCAGATGGTTCAGCAGCCAGTTGAAGTAGAACGACGCGCCCACCCAGGCGATGCCGCTGATGACGTGCACCCAGCGCACCACCAGGCCCAGCCATTCGCTGACGATGGGATCCATGCTCGGTTCGAGATTGGTCTGTGGGCCGCTGCCCGCTCGGGAGCAGCACCTCCATGACGAACTTCGCGGGTGCGCCGCCCCTCCGCGTTCACGGGTACGTTCCTACGTATCCCCGGTTACCCAGGTGTCAGACACCACTTAACCACGAACCTCAGGCTGGCGGATCGGCGAGCCCTTGCGATGGGTGACTGGCCGAAACACGCGCGGCCTCGGAACGCGGAGCAAGGGCTCGTCGAGCCCAGAGAGCTTGATGCGCAACCAGGCACCTACTTGGGCAGTTTGCCGACGATGCCCTCCACGTAATAGTCCATGACCAGCAGGTCCTCGTCGGACATGGTCTTGCCCGCGGGCACCGTCACCTTGCCCGACTGGTCCCTGACGGGTCCGGTGAACGGGTGCAGCTCGCCCGCCACGATGGCTTGCTTGCGGGTCTCCACCAGCCGCACCACGTCGTCGGGCACCGCCGGGCTCATGGGCGCCAGCATGACCATGCCCTCCTTGATGCCGCCCCAGATGGCGTGAGACTCCCAGGTTCCGTTCATCACCGCCTTGGCGCGCTCGATGTAGTAGTCCGACCAGTTGTGGGTGGAGGCGGTGAGGTGCGCATGGGGGCCGTACTTGGACATGTCGGAGTGGTAGGCGACCACGTACACGCCGCGCTCCTCGGCTACCAGGGTGGGTGCGGTGGAGTCGGTATGATGGGTGAGGACGTCGGCGCCTTGCGCGATGAGCGCCTCGGCCGCTTCGCGCTCGCGGCCCGGGTCGAACCACGAGTTCACCCAGATGACCTTCACCTGGATGTCCGGGTTGACGCTGCGTGCACCGATGGTGAACGCGTTGATACCGCGGATCACCTCCGGGATGGGGAAGGCGGCCACGTAGCCCAGCGTGTTGGACTGCGTCATCTCGCCGGCGACGATGCCGGTGAGGTAGCGGCCCTCGTAGAAGCGCGGCAGGTAGGTGCTGACGTTCGGGGCGCGCTTGTAACCGGTGGCGTGCTCGAAGTGCGTATCGGGAAACTGGCGGGCCACTTTGATCGTGGGATTCATGTACCCGAAGGAGGTGGTGAAGATGAGCTCGTGGCCGCTGGCGGCGAGCTCGCGAATGACCCGTTCGGACTCCGCCCCCTCGGGGACGTTCTCCACGTACTTGGTCTCGACCCGATCGCCGAGCGCCTCCTCCAGTGCGCGGCGTCCCAGCTCGTGCTGGTAGGTCCATCCGGCATCGCCGATGGGGCTCACGTACACGAAGCCTACCTTGAGCGGATGCTCGGCGGCGGTGCCCGCCCCGGCAGCCCACAGCAGCGCCGCGGCCACGGTTGCGAGAAGTGTTCTTATCGACGCGGTTGTCATGGTCGCTCCTCCCATCAAGTGGTATCGGGGTGAAAGGGTGTCCCCAGCGCCGCGGGCTGGTGCAGGCGCACGGTGGCGATGTCGCGCGAGATCACCACCAGCACGGCGATGGTGGCGAGGTACGGTAGCATGGACAGAAACTGGGACGGGATGTCGACGCCCGCACCCTGGGCGTGGAACTGGATGATGGTGACGCCGCCGAAGAGATAGGCGCCCGCCAGCACGCGCAGGGGCCGCCAGGTGGAGAACACCACCAGGGCCAGGGCGATCCAGCCGCGCCCCGCGGTCATGCCCTCCACCCACATCGGCGTGTAGGCGATGGAGAGGTACACGCCGCCGAGTCCGGCCATGGCCCCGCCGAAGAGCACCGCCAGGTAGCGGATGCGGATGACGGGGTAGCCCAGGGCGTGGGCCGAGTGGGGCGCCTCGCCGATGGCGCGCAGGGCGAGGCCCGCCCGCGTGCGGTACAGAAACCAGACGATGCCGAGGAACACGACGAACGACGCGTACACCAGCAGGTCCAGGGAGAACACGATGCCGAGGAGCGGGATGTCGCTCAGCAGCGGAATGTGGATCTCGGGCACGCCACCGAAGGCGACGCTCGTGTAGTCGAGGCCCAGGAAGGCGCTCAGGCCGATGCCGAAGATGGTGAGCGCCAGCCCGCTGGCCACCTGGTTGGCCATGAAGGTCAGGGTGAGTATGCCGAAGAGCAGGGCCATGGCCGCACCGGCCAGCATCCCGGCCAGGGCCGCGAGCGGCACGTTTCCGGTCTCCACCGCCACCACGAAGCCGGCGATGGCCCCCACCAGCATCATGCCCTCGACTCCCAGGTTGAGCACTCCGGACTTCTCGGTGATCAGCTCCCCCAGGGCCGCGAACACCAGCGGCGTGCCGGCGCCGATGGTGGCGAGGATGATGGCGGTGGTGGTCTCGAGCCCGCTCACGTCACCGCCTCCTCGGCCTTCTCCGCGCGCGCCGGGGCCGCGGCGGCCGCCGGTGCCGCGCGCACCACGCGCAGTCGGAAGTTGATGAACACGTCCGAGGCCAGCAGGAAGAACAGAAGCACGCCCTGGAACACGCCGGTCACCGCCGCGGGCAGGCCGAGCTGCATCTGGGCAGCCTCGCCGCCCAGATACAGGAGCGCCATCAGCAGGCTCGCCAGCAGGATCCCGAGCGGATGCAGCCGGCCCACGAAGGCGACGATGATGGCGGCGAAACCGTAGCCCGGCGACACCGAGGGCAGGAGCTGGCCGATGGGCCCGGCCACCTCGCCGACGCCGGCCATGCCGGCGGCGCCGCCCCCCGCGAGCAGCCCCATCCAGACCATGCGCGAACGGCGAAAGCCCGCGTACGCGGCCGCATGGGCGGCCAGTCCCGCCACCCGCATCTGGTAGCCGAGGAAGCTGCGCTGGATGAACACCCATCCGACGAGCACCGCCCCGAGCGCGATCAGGAGCCCTGCGTGCAGGCGCGTTCCCCCCAGGAGCAGCGGCATGGTGGCCGCCTCGTGGAAGAGCTTCGACTCGGGGAAGCCGAACCCGGCCGGGTCCCGCCACGGACCGCGCACCAGATAGTCGAGAAGCAGCTCCGCGACGTACACCAGCATCAGGCTCACCAGGATCTCGTTGGTGTTGAAGCGGGTGCGCAGCAGCGCGGGCACGGCCGCCCACAGCATGCCCCCCACGGCGCCGGCGACGACCATGGCGGGCAGCAGCCAGGGGCTGTCCACACCGTGGAACCAGAGCGCCAGCCCGCCGCCGAAGATGGCGCCGGCGACGAGTTGACCCTCTGCACCGATGTTCCACACGTTGGCGCGGAAGCCGACGGCCAGGCCCACCGCGATGAGCATGAGGGGTGTCGCCTTCAGGCCCAGCTCGCCCAAGCCGTACCGATCATCGATGGGGGAGACGAAGAAGGTGTAGAAGGCCGCGCCGGGATCGAGGCCGAACAGCGTGAACACGATCAGGCCCGTGACCCCGGTGAGCGCCGCCGCGAGCAGCGGCGAGAGATAGCTCATCAGGCGGGAGCGCTGCGGACGCGGTTCAAGCTTGACGCGCATCGCCCGCTCGCTCCTCGGCCCCGGCCTGCGGGCCGCCGGGGAACAGCCCGCTCATCCACAATCCGATCTCCTCCATGGTGGTGTCGGCCACGGGTCGAGTCGGCGACAGGCGGCCGTTGGCGATGACCGCGATGCGATCGCAGATCTCGAACAGCTCGTCGAGCTCTTCCGAGACGACCAGCACCGCGACCCCGGCGCTGCGCAGGTCGATGAGCGCCTGACGGATGGCGGCGGTGGCGCCCACGTCCACCCCCCAGGTGGGCTGGGAGACGACGAGCACCTTGGGTGCGAGGAGGATCTCGCGCCCGACGATGAAGCGCTGCAGGTTGCCCCCGGAGAGGCTCTTGGCCTCGGCGTCGGCACCGGCGCACATGACGTTGAACTCGCGCACGCAGCGCTCGGTGAACGATTCGCTCGCCCGCGCACGGATGAGGCCGTGGCGCACCATACCGAGCCGATGCGCCGTGAGGAGGGCGTTCTTGGTCAACGACATGCCCGGCACCGCGCCGCGTCCCAGGCGTTCTTCGGGCACGAAGGCGAGCCCGAGGTTGCGGCGCCCGGCGGCCTCCAGCCGCCCCACGGGGCGTCCGTCGACCTGGACCTCCGAGGGTTCGGCGCCCGGCGCCTCGCCGCTCAGCGCGGCCAGCAGCTCGCGCTGCCCGTTGCCCGAGATGCCGGCGATGCCCACGATCTCGCCCCCGTACACGGTCAGCTGGATATCCTCGAGGTCGGTGCCGAACTGATCATCCGCCGGGCGCGAGAGGCCGGCCACGACCAGCCGTTCGTCGCCGCGAGTGCGCGGCTCGGCGTGCTCCACCACCGGCAGATCCTTGCCGATCATCATGCGCGCCAGACTGTGGGTGGTTTCCTTGCGCGGATTCGCGTTACCGGTGACGCGCCCGCCGCGCATGATGGTCGCGGTATCGCACAGGGCCTTGACCTCGTCCAGCTTGTGGCTGATGTAGAGGATGCTGCATCCCTCCTGGGCCAGCAGCCGCAGGGTTTCGAAGAGCTTGCGCACCGCCTGCGGGGTGAGCACCGAGGTGGGCTCGTCCATGATGAGCAGCTTCGGGCTCTGCAGCAGGCAGCGCACGATCTCCACGCGCTGGCGCTCGCCCACGGAGAGCGAATGCACCAGGCGCCTCGGGTCCAGGGGCAGCCCGTAATGCTCCGAGACCTCGCGGATGCGCGCGGAGAGGGCCTCCAGGTCGCGGCCGTCCTCCACCGCCAGCGCGATGTTCTGGGTCACGGTGAGGGTCTCGAACAGGGAGAAGTGCTGGAAAACCATACCGATGCCCAGGCGCCGCGCCTCGGCCGGGTTGGCGATATGCACCGGCCGGCCCTGCCACAGCACGCGGCCTGCATCGGGCTTCACGACGCCGTAGATGATCTTCATGAGCGTGCTCTTGCCGGCGCCGTTCTCCCCCAAGACGGCGTGGATCTCCCCCGGCATCACGCGCAGGTCCACGTTGTCGTTGGCCACCACCGCCGGGTAGGTCTTGGTGATGCCCTGAAGCTCCAGGCGGGGCAGCTCGGCGTTCATGCTATTGCCCGCGCGCGGTGACAAGCCCGCCTCGTCCTCTCCGTCGGTTTTCTCCACGGCCGCCCCTCGCGTCGTCTCGGACAGCCGATCACACCGACCGTGCCCGTTGGGGCGGTTCGTCTTCGTGCGGCGCATCGTAGGGAGTCCGGGCCTCGGCCTCCTCGCGCACCTGGAGCATCTGAGCCGCCACTGCCACGGCGATGGCTCCGGGGTGCTTGGCGTCGATGCCCGCCACCCCGATAGGGCAGGTCATGCGGGCCAGCGCCTGCGCCGGGATGCCGCGTCGTGCGAGACGTTTCTCGAATCGCCGGCGCTTGGCGTCGGATCCGATGAGCCCCAGGTAGCGGAAGTCATTCCGGCGCAGGATGCGTTCGCACAGCGCCAGGTCCAGGGTATGGCTGTGGGTCATGACCAGGTAGTAGGCGCCCGGCGGTGCCCGGTCGACGCTGGATTCCGGGGCCGCCCGCATCCGGGCCCGCACGTTGCGAGGCAGTTCCGCCGGGAACTCCCGCACCCGGTCGTCCACCCAGGTGACCGTGCACGGCAGCCCGGACAAGACTGCCACCACCGCCTTGCCCACGTGGCCCGCGCCGAAGAGCACCACCCGGAGGTCCGGGGGGCTCAGGGGCTCGAGCATGAGCCCGCCAGGATCTTCGCGCTCCCGCCCCGGCAGGTGGCGGATGCTCGGGCCGGTGGCGCCGGCGGCGAGCAGTGCCCGGGCAAGATCCGCCGCGGCGGCGCCCCGGGCCGCGTCCGACAGGGTTCCGTACACGGCGTCGCGCGTGACGACCAGTTTATCCGGTGCGCCGCCGCCGAGGGCGCTCACCAGGACGGCCGGGGTGCCGCGGGTCTCGCACTCGACGATCGCGGCGAGCCATGCCGCCGACAAGGGATCGGTGAGGGACTCGAAGTGCAGGGTCACATGGCCGCCGCAGCACTGGCCGAGGCGCGGCCCCAGAGGAAACGCTTCCAGGTGCGGGTGCGGGGAGCGGCCGGCGCGCGTCTCGGCCAGCATGCGGTGCGCGATGTCGACGGCCTGATACTCGAGGTTGCCACCGCCCACCGTGCCGAGCACCGCCTCTTCGCCCACCAGCATGCGGGCGCCGGCCTCGCGCGGCGTCGAGCCGCGCGCGCGCGCCACGGTGACCAGCACCCGCGTGCGGCCATCGGCGGTGAAGGCCTCCCGGATATCGCTCCAGCGCGTCATGGCGCGTCCTCGGACGGTGTCGGCGCCCCGGGGCCCGGGTTGCGCGAGGCTGCGCGGGCGCGCAGATCCTCGATGCCCCGCAGCACCGCTTCCGGAGTTGCCGGTGCGTCGAGGTGCGGGCTGAGTCCGCCGCCCACGCTGGCGATGGCGTCCTTGATGGCGTGGAAGACCGAGATCGCCAGCATGAGGGGCGGCTCGCCCACGGCCTTGGAGCGGTGGATGGTCGCTTCGCGGTTGCGCGCTGCGCTCAAGAGCTGCACGTTGAACTGCTCGGGCAGGTCGCTCGCCACCGGGATCTTGTAGGTGGAGGGCGCGTGGGTCTTGAGCTCACCGGCAGCGTCCCACCACAGCTCCTCCGTCGTCAACCAGCCCATCCCCTGGATGAACCCGCCCTCCACCTGCCCGAGATCGATGGCGGGATTGATGGACTCGCCCGCGTCGTGGAGGATGTCGACGCGCAGGGTCCGGTGCTCGCCGGTCAGCAGATCCACCACGACTTCGGCCACCGCAGCGCCGTAGGCGAAGTAGTAGAAGGGCCGCCCGCTCAGCGTGCTCTGGTCGTAGTGGATCTTGGGCGTGCGGTAGAAGCCCGTAGCCGAGAGCGGTACGCGCGCCTTCCACGCCCGCTGCACCAGCTCTGCGAAGGCCAACGCCTCGCCGCGCACGTGCACGTGACCGTCGCGGAACACCACCTCTTCTGCGCGCGCCTGGTAGTGCTCGGCGGCGAAGTGCGCCAGCCGCTCCTTGATGGTGCGGGCCGCGGCCTGGGCTGCCATGCCGTTGAGATCCGTACCGGAGGAGGCGGCCGTGGCCGAGGCGTTGGGGACCTTGCCGGTGTCCGATGCGGTGCACCGGATGTGGTCGATGTCGATCTGCAGCTCTTCCGCCACCACCTGGGCCACCTTGGTGAAAAGCCCCTGTCCCATCTCGGTGCCGCCGTGGTTGAGCTGTACGGTGCCGTCGGTGTAGACGTGCAGGAGCGCGCCGGCCTGGTTGTAGTGTGTGGTGGTGAAGGAGATGCCGAACTTCACCGGCGTGAGGGCGATGCCGCGTTTGAGGTACGGGCTGCGCGCGTTGTACGCGGCCGCCTCACGCCGCCGGCGCCCGTACTCGGCACCGGCCTCCAGCGCGTCCACGACGTCCGCGATGACGTTGTCCTCCACCGTCATGCCGTACGGGGTCACGTCGCGCTCGCCCACGCCGTAAAAGTTGCGCCGGCGCACGGCCAGCGGGTCCGTGCCCAGGTGGCGGGCGATCTCGTCCACCACGTACTCGATGGCCATCATGCCCTGGGGTCCGCCGAAGCCGCGGAAGGCGGTGTTGGAGGCGGTGTTGGTCTTGCACCGGTGGGAGGTGATGGTGACGTTGTCCAGGTAGTAGCAGTTGTCGGCGTGGAACATGGCGCGCACGTTCACCGGCCCGGAGAGATCCGCCGAGATGCCGCAGATCGATGCCAGGGTGAGGTGGAGGCCGTGGATCTCGCCGTCCTCGGCGAAGCCCACGTCGTAGTCGACGACGAAGGGGTGACGCTTGCCGGTGATGAGCATGTCGTCGTCGCGATCCAGTCGGAGCTTCACCGGGCGCCCGGTGCGCGCGGCCAGGAGCGCGGCGATGGAGGCGAAGAGCGCGGGCTGGGTCTCCTTGCCGCCGAAGCCGCCGCCCATGCGCCGGCACTCCACCACCACGTCCTTGGCACGCCGGCCCAGGGCCCGGGCGACCACGAGCTGCACCTCGCCCGGGTGCTGGGTGGAGCTGTACACGAGCATGTCGCCGTCCTCGCGCGGCACGGCGAGCGCGATCTGCCCCTCGAGGTAGAAGTGGTCCTGGCCGCCGATGCGCAGACGCCCGCGCAGGCGATGGCGGGCGGCGGCGATGGCGGCGCGGGCATCGCCTCGCGACAGGGTCTGGCTCGGCACGACGAAGGCGCGACGCGCCAGCGCCGCATCCGCGTCCAGCACCGGCTCCAGCTCTTCGTACTCCACCTGGGCTCGGCGCGCGGCGCGGCGCGCCTGCTCCACGCTGGCCGCGGCCACCGCGAACAGGCACTGCCCGGCGTACTCCACGCACTCCCCGGCGAAGATGGGCTCGTCGTGGAGCATGCTGCCGGCGTCGTTGTCCCCGGGAATGTCGGCGGCGCTCAGCACGCTGGCCACACCGGGTGCTGCGCGCACGGGCGCGAGATCCAGGTTGTGGACGCGCGCGTGGGCCCGCGCGCTCATGCCGATGGCGGCGTACAGCGTACCGCGCGGCTCGGGCAGGTCGTCGACGTAGCGCGCCTCGCCGCTCACGTGCAGATGCGCGCTCTCGTGGGGGAGCGCGGCCCCGACGCGCGCCTCGAGTCTCGCTTCACCCACCGCGGCTCACCCGTGCTCCTCCAGGATCCGGGTGCGGGCGCCGGACCCGGAGGTCTCCAGCCAGAACCGCCACAGCAGGTTGCGGGCCACGCTGCACCGGTACTCGCTGCTGGCGCGCATGTCGGTGATGGGTGCGAAGTCGCGCTCGAGCGCCTGTATGGCCGCCTTCACCGTGGGCTCGCTCCAGGTCTCGCCTGTCAGGGCCGCCTCGCAGTCGGCAGCCCGTTTGGGAGTGGCCGCCATCGCGCCGTAGCAGACCCGGGCGGTGAGAACGCGCTCATTTCCGTCCAGATCGAGGCAGAAGGCGGCGCATACGCCGGAGATGTCCTGGTCGAAGCGCTTGGAGACTTTGTAGGTGCGGAAGTGCCGGCCCGGAGTCGGGAGCGGGACGCGCACCGCCTCCACGAACTCGCCCGGCTCGAGCGCGGTGCGCCGGTAGTCCAGATAGAAGGCGTCCAGCGGCAGCTCGCGCCGGGCGTCGCCCCGGCGCAGGATCACGCTCGCCCCCAGGCTGATCAGCCCGGGCATGGAGTCGCCGATGGGCGAGCCGTTGGCGATGTTGCCGGCGAGGGTGGCGGCGTTGCGGATGGGCGGCGAGCCGAAGCGGCGGTAGAGCTCGCCCATGTCCGGGTAGTGGTCCGCGATGGCGCGCATGACGTCGGTCAGTGTCGCGGCCGCCCCCACCTCGAGGTGCCCTTCCGACACCTGTACCCGGTGCAGCTCGGCCACGTTGCCCAGATAGATGATGGTCCCCAGATCGCGGTGCTCCTTGGTGACCCACAGACCCACGTCGGTGCCCCCGGCCAGCAGGCACGCCTCGGGATGCTCGCTCACCAGGGCGGCCAGCTCGTCGGCGCTGGCCGGCGCGAAGTAGTGGCCGTTGAGGTTCAGGGCCTCCCGGCGGTGCAGGTCCCGCAGGCGCTGCGCCAGCGCGCGCTCCTCGGGTCCCGGGGGGGCGTCCGCCGCGCACGGGTGAGCGAAGGGATCGGCCGCGCCGGCAGCCGGCGCCCGCCCGTACTCGTACATGCGCTCGGCCGAGGCGATGATGGGCCGATAGCCGGTGCACCGGCACAGGTTGCCGGCCAACGCGTCGGTGATGTCCCGTCGCCCAGGCTTGGGATGAGACTTGTAGAGGGCGAACAGCGACATGACGAATCCCGGCGTGCAGAACCCGCACTGGGAGCCGTGGCATTCCACCAGCGCACGCTGCACGGGGTGCAGCGCGCCGTCGGGCCCCTTGAGGCTCTCCACCGTGAACAGGGCCTTGCCGTCCAGGGTGGGCAGGAGCTGGATGCACGAGTTGACCGCGCGAAAGCGCACCCGCTCGCCCTGCGCCTCCCCCAGCACCACCGTGCACGCGCCGCAGTCCCCCTCGGCACAGCCCTCCTTGGTGCCCCGGCGCCCGAGCACGTCGCGCAAGTAGTTGAGCACCGTGGTCTCGGGGTGCGCGTCGCGCACCGTGTGCACTTCGCCGTCCAGCACGAAGCGCACGCCGTCGCTCCCGGCGGGGAGGCCGCCGGTGGGGCGGTCGGTGGCCGGTGCGCTCATGCTCAGGTGCCCCGGTAAGTGGTGTAGCTCCAGGGTGAGACCAACAGCGGCACGTGGTAGTGCGATCCCGGCGAGGCGATGCCGACGCGCAACACCACCCGGTCCAGGAACGGCGGATCGGGCAGCGCCACCCCGGCACGGCGAAAGTACTCGCCCACGTGAAAGACCAGCTCCCACACGCCGGCCTGAAGCTCCTCGCCCTCGGCCAGGGGGGCGTCGGTGCGCCCCTCGGCATTGGTCTCCACCGCCCGGACGAGCCGGCGCTCATCGGCGGCGTAGAGCTCGACCCGGATCCCGGCGCCCGGCCGCCCGTGGGCCGTGTCCAGCACGTGGGTCGTCAGTCGCCCCATCGCGTCCTATCCCCCACCCCGAGGTGCGTTAGGATGTTGCCAATTCGAGAGCGAATTGTAAACGTCATGCCCCCCGATCCGCGCGTCGGTGGCCGTCGAAGGGCTTCGATGTTGCGTTTTACGCACTGCGTGGATACAGTACCGGCTCCGATCTGTTAACAGTTTTTAGCATTTGAAGCACATGAGCGCACTCTCCGGCACGGCGCAGCCCCGCGCATCGACCCCGGCCGCCGAGCGCATCTACGAGGCCATCTGCGACGCCGTCATGGAGCACCGTCTGGCGCCCGGTACCCGCTTGCCGGAAGCGTCGCTGAGCGCCATCTACGGCGTGAGCCGACCGGTCGTGCGCAAGGCGCTGGCGCGTCTCGCCCACGAGAACATCGTGCGCCTGCGGCCCAACCGCAGTCCAGTGGTGGCGAGTCCTTCCGTGGAGGAGACCCGGGACGTGTTCGAGGCGCGCCGTGTCCTGGAAACCGCCATCGTGCGCACCGCGGCCCGCACCGCCACCCGGCGGGAGGTGGAGGTGCTGCGCGCCGCCACCCGCGAGGAGCGGCTCGCCCACGAGCGCCACGACCGGCCCGCGGCGGTACGGCTCTCGGGGCACTTCCACATGGCGCTGGCCGAGCTCGGGCGCAACCGAGTGATGGTCGAGTGCCTGCGCGAGCTGATCTCGCGCACCTCTCTCATCATCGCCCTCTACGAGGCGCCGGGGAGCAGCGCCTGCCTGTTCCACGAGCATGAGGATCTCATCGATGCCGTCGGGCGTCGGAACGAGGAAGCGGCCGCCGGGCTCATGCACGCGCACCTGCAGAGCGTGGAGGGCCGCCTCAACCTGGAGCGGGAGACGCGGCTCCTCGACCTGGCGCAGGTTCTGACAGGAGTAGATTGGTGAGCGCCCACTATCACCGCGACCTCGTGGGATACGGAGGGCAGCCTGTGGATCCGCAGTGGCCGGGGGGTGCGCGCCTGGCACTCCAGATCGTGCTCAACTACGAGGAGGGCGGCGAGCGCTCCATCCTGCACGGCGACCAGGCGTCGGAGACGTTCCTGTCCGACATCATCGGCGCGCAGGCTTACCACGGCATGCGCCACCCGAGCATGGAGTCGCTCTACGAGTACGGCAGCCGGGCCGGCTTCTGGCGGCTCATGCGCCTGTTCGGGGAGCGCAAGCTGCCGGTCACGGTGTTCGCGGTGGGTATGGCCCTGGAGCGCAACCCCGGGGCGGCCCGCGCCATGGTGGAGGCGGGCTACGAGGTGGCGGCCCACGGCTGGCGCTGGCTCGACTATCAATTCGTGGACGAGGACACCGAGCGCGAGCACATGCGGCGCGCGGTGGAGAGCATCGAACGGGTCACCGGGAGCCGGCCGCTCGGCTGGTACACCGGCCGCAGTAGCCCCAACACCCGCCGTCTGGTGGTGGCGCACGGGGGGTTCCTCTACGACGCCGACTCCTATGCCGACGACCTTCCTTACTGGGAGGTGGTTGACGGGCAGCCGCACCTGGTGGTGCCTTACACCCTGGACGTCAACGACATGCGCTTCGCCACCGCCCAGGGGTTCAATTGCGGTGAGCAGTTCTACACCTACCTGAAGGATACCTTCGACGTGCTCTACGCCGAGGGCGAGACGGCGCCCAAGATGATGTCGGTGGGTCTGCACT
>JABAHS010003914.1_pt1 | contig 58395 bp, 57 predicted proteins | sample 7062111 | NCBI WGS metagenome assembly JABAHS01 (sample SAMN14534600, study PRJNA622989) | marine sediment metagenome | biome: marine biome [ENVO:00000428]; feature: marine pelagic biome [ENVO:01000023]; material: deep marine sediment [ENVO:00002113]; isolation source: pool of 4 deep marine... | reverse complement strand
GGTATCCGCAAAGGCGGCCGCCACGTCACGCGTGGTCCGCTCGGTCCACGTGGCGGCATCGAACCAGATCCCGCAGCCATTGAACCCCCCCGCTGCGGCCGCCCGGGTCACCTCTTCCGGCCCAAATTCGGGCAGGGTACCTGAGGCCAGGGATATGATCCGCGCCATGCTTGCCACCAACTCCATCGTCGACTGACGAGAGGATCAGTGTGCGGCATTTTGCAGGTCCTGGCGACCCGAACGCGAACACGGCTAAGATGCCCGGGTCGGCGTTACGGCCAGATGTAGGCCCATGCCATGAGCCAGGACATCCCCAGCGCGGTTCGGATCCTGTGCCTGTCCTTCCCGGAAGCCGAGGAGATCCCATCCCGCGGCTCCCCCGATTTCCGGGTGGCCGGCAAGACGTTCGCCACCTTCGTGGTCAACCACCACGGCGACGGCCGGGTGGCGCTGTGGCTGCGTGCACCACCCGGCGCCCAGGAGCTCTATGCCCAGGCCTCGACATCGCATTACTTCGTGCCGCCCTACGTCGGGCCTCGCGGCTGGCTTGGCGTAAGCCTGGATACTGGGCTCGACTGGGCGGAGATTGGAGAGCGCGTCCGCGAGGCCTACATCACCGTCGCTCCGGCGCGCCTGGGAGAGGCAGCGGGGCCAGCGCCTCACATCGAGTCACCGGAGCCCGCGATGCTACCGGATGCCGTCGACCCGCTGCTGGCCGAGCGGCCCCAGGAAGTCATTGCCGAGCTGCGAGCGCTGTGCCTCGCGCTGCCGGAGGCGCAGGAAGGCAAACAGTTCGGCACGCCGGTCTGGCGCGCCGGGAAGAAGACGTTCTGCTGCATTCACCGCCGGGCGGGGCGGCTGTGCCTGCAGTTCTGGGTCGGCCCTGAAGAGCAGGCCATGCTCACCTACGATGCCTCCCGGTATCGGATTCCGCCCTACGTCGGACACCGGGGCTGGATCGAGCTGGACGTCGAAGACGACATCGACTGGGACGAGGTCCAGAGTCTGGCCTTGAAGAGCTACCGGCATTTCGCCCTCAAGCGGATGCTCGCACGTCTGGATGGCGGCTGACGTCGCGCGCCGGATGTTACAGTGCGCCCTGCGCGAACCCGGTCTGGAGCGGGGAGAATTTCGGTAAATGCGACTGGTCAGCTGGAACGTCAACGGCCTGCGCGCCTGCGCGAAGAAGGGCTTCCTCGGCTTTCTCGAGAGCTCCGGGGCCGACTTCGTCGCCTTGCAGGAAGTGCGCGCGTTCCCGGAGCAGCTGGACGACGGCCTGCGAGCGCCGCCCGGCTGGCACACATGTTTCTCACCCGCTGAGCGCCCCGGTTACAGCGGCGTCGCCCTCTACGCGCGCGCTGCCCCCGACCGGGTTCTGACGAGCCTCGACATGCCCGAGCTCGACCGAGAAGGGCGCCTGCTGGTCGCGCACTTCGGTCGCCTGGCCATCGCCAGCGTCTACTTCCCCAAGGGCAGCGGCAAGGATCGCGACAACAGCCGCGTCGCCTACAAGCTCGACTTCTACGCTGCCGTGTTCGATCTCGTTCAGCGACTGCGTCGGCGCGGGCCCGTCTTCGTGGTAGGCGACTACAACACGGCCCACGAACCCATCGACCTCGCCCGCCCGAAAACGAACGCCAAATCGAGCGGGTTCCTGCCCGAGGAGCGCGCCGAGATCAGCCGCTGGATCGACGCCGGCTGGGTGGACGTCTTCCGCCGCCAGCACCCCGGAGAGCCCGACCATTACACGTGGTGGCGGCAATGGGGAACCGCTCGCCAGGACAACGTCGGTTGGCGGATCGACTACGTGCTGGCATCCCCGTCGGGGGCGCGGCGAGTCAGCGACGCGTTCATCTGGCCAGAGGTCACGGGATCCGATCACTGCCCGGTTGGCATCGATTTCGACTGAGCCAGCCCAACCTCGTCCGTGGAACCCCGCATTGCCTTGGGTCATGCGGATTCCTATAGTCGGGTGATCGTCCCGGCTAGAGACCATCGCCCGTGGCAGACGCAAGTTGCTGGAATTGCGGATCGTCCCTTGACGACGTGCCCCGACCCATTAGCCGACAAGCAACGTGCTCGAAGTGCTTCCACGAACTGCACTGCTGTCGCATGTGCCATCATTACGATGAGTCGTCCAGCCTCGGCCAGTGCCGGGAGGAGCGCGCCGACCCGCCAGCCGTGAAAGATGTTGCCAATTTCTGCGACTGGTTTAGGCCCGCAGCGAACGCCTACCGCGAAAGCCGCACCGCTGCGGGAGAAGATGCCCGATCTCGCCTCGATGCGCTTTTCGGCGATGCGCAAAACCCGGGCGAGACACCCGACAGCGCTTCCCATGCCGCCGAGGGAGCGCCCCAAAGCGCCGAGGAGAAGGCTCGCGCAGAGCTCGACAGACTATTTTCAAAGGATGCGGAGTGATCGCGCCGCCCGCCAGAACGCGGGCCGGGGCGACCCGCAAGCCGACACGGGACGTTGCAAATTTGTGACATTCGCCCGCCATTTCCGGGGAACCCGTCGGTTCCAGGGGGTCTACAATCCGTAGGTCTCTGATTTCGTTTGAAAAGACACTATCGCTCTCAGGCGAATTTGCAGGTAGACTGCGCCCCCAGAAATATAAGTGCCGGATTATAGTTCGGCCTATGGAGAGCCTCGGTTTGTTGGGCAGCTGTGTTCGGAGGGGTTCGGACACAAGAATAAAGGCAAACACGACAATTTGAGCTGGTTATCACATGAGCCCTACGACTCGTTGTAGCGGTATATCGCACCGCACACGTGGCTTTATGAGCCTGGTTGATGCCCTGGAGTACGCCGCAAAAGGCGCCACCGGGCTGAATTTTTATGATGGGTCCGGCAGTCTGAGTGCCGCCCTGCCCTACTCGCAGCTGAAGCAGGACGCCAAGACGCTGGCTGTCCGCCTGGTTGGGCTGGGGGTAGAGCGTGGTGATCGCGTCGGCATCGTCGCCGACACCGACCCCATGTTCCCGCGCTTCTTCTTTGCCTGCCAATACGCCGGGTTGGTGCCGGTGGCCCTGCCTGCCGGTCTGCAAATGGGCGGCGGCGAGGCCTATGTGGAGCAGCTGCACCGCATGCTGGAAAGCTGCGGCGCCACCGCGGCAGTGGCGCCAGAATCTCATTTCGCCTTTCTGGAGCGCGCGACTCGCCAGCTGTCGTTGCGCATGATCGGTAGGCCGGACGACTTCGACGCTCTCCCGGCGGAACCGGCGGAGCTGGTCCCGCTGGGAGCCGACGAGCCCGCTTACCTGCAATACACTTCGGGAAGCACTCGGTTTCCGCGCGGGGTCGAGATGACCCAGACCGCCGTGCTGGCAAATCTGACCGAAATCGCCGAGATCGGAACCTGCATCACTGCAGACGATCGTATCGTTTCCTGGCTGCCCTATTATCATGACATGGGGCTCGTCGGGTGTTTGCTGGTGCCAGTGGCGACGCAGATTTCAGCCGACTTCCTATCACCGCGGACGTTCGCGATGCGTCCCCGGCTGTGGCTGAAGCTGCTCTCCGACAACCGCGGTACCATCTCTTCCAGCCCGCCCTTCGGATACGAGCTGTGCGCGACCCGCGTGCGCGTCACGGACACCGAACGCTATGACCTGAGTGCCTGGCGGGTCGCGTGCGTCGGCGCGGAGCGCATCAACCCGCGACCATTGAAGCAGTTCGCCAACGTGCTCGCCCCGACAGGTTTCAATCCGAAGGCTTTTCTACCCTGCTACGGCATGGCAGAGGTGGGCCTGGCGATCAGCTTCGCGCCGCTGGAAGACAGCTACTTCGTCGACGAGGTGGCTAAGGCCTCCATGGCCGAGAATGGTTTGGCCGTCGAGGCCACCGATGGCGACCGGGCCGGCGGCAACACGCTCTCCTTCGTCGACTGCGGCGCAGCCCTGCCAAGCTATGACGTCTCCATTCGCGACGAGTCAGGCAACGAGCTCGGCGAGCGCGAGTGCGGGCGAATCTGGGTGCGCGGACCGAGCCTCATGAGGGGTTACTTCCGAGATCCGGTAGCCACCGCAGAGGTCATCAAGCCCGGCGGATGGCTGGATACCGGAGACATCGGATATCGGATTGGCAGACGTCTGTTCCTGACCTCCCGGGCCAAGGACGTCATCATCGTCAACGGGCGCAATATCTGGCCGCAGGATCTGGAGCAGCTCGCCGAGCGCTTGCCCGAAGTTCGGCTCGGCGCCATCTCTGCATTCTCGGTGACCCGCCCGAACCAGGAAGAGCTGGCGGTCATGGTGGTGGAATCCCGCAACGCCGGCATGGAGCTCAGCGACACCCTCGCTGGCATGGTACGGGAGCACTTCGGCATCAACTGCTACATCGAGCTCGCGCCGCCGAGGACCCTGCCACGCACCTCGTCGGGAAAGTTGTCCCGCGCTCGTGCCAAGGCCGACTTCCTGGACCGCACCGACTGGGATGCCGACGGCTTCCCCACGCTGGCGCCCGAAGTCCAGGCACAGGCGGGCTGATTCACTCCGGGTGATCTTTGCCTGACGATACCCCCCGCCCGCTCATCGCGTTGACGGGCGCCACCGGCTTCATCGGCCAGCATCTGCAGCGAGTCCTGCTGGATGCCGGCTGCGCCGTGCGCGCGCTGGTCAGACGCCGCTCGCTGGCAAATCCCGGACTTGCCGCCGGCGTTCAGATTGCGGAAGCGGACCTAGGCTCGGAACCTTCCTTGAGCCAGGCGCTGGAAGGCGTGGATCAGCTGGTCTACGCGGCCGGTTCGGTGCGCGGACGGGAACCCGAGGATTTCGCGCTGGCCAATGTGACCGGCGTCAGGCTGTGCGCGGCAGTCCTGGCCTCCCGCGAGCCAGGCATCCCCATGCTGCTCATTTCCTCCTTGGCGGCGAGCGCTCCGGAGCTGTCCCACTACGCGGCCAGCAAACAAGCGGGAGAAGACGCGCTGCGACGAAGCGAGCTCGGCAACTGGGCAATCATGCGGCCGCCCGCCGTGTACGGACCGGGCGACAAGGAACTCAAGGGTACCTTCGCGGCGATCCGGCGCGGCCTGGTGCCCATGGTCGCTCCCGACGACCAGCACCTACCTTTCATCGAGGTGAGCGATCTGGCTAATGCGGTACGGGCCTGGAGCGAGCACCCCGACGCCTGTGCGGGCAAGACATTTGCGCTGCACGACGGCGAGCCTGGCGGCTACGACTGGCCGGCGATTCGGCGCCAGATCGGTCCGGCCAGAACCGTTGCGCTCAAAGTGCCGTACCCGTTGCTCGACGCGCTGAGCCACGTAAACTTGTGGCTTTCGCGACTGCTGGGCTACTCGCCCATGCTCACGCCGGGCAAAGTGCGGGAGCTGACCTACATGGGCTGGACTTGCAGCAACGACGCTTTCACGGCCGCCACCGGATGGGCTCCGCGATTCCGCCTCGGCGCGGGCGTCGATGCGATGTTCGCCCACTGATCAAATCTGAGAGGTGCTGCTCTTGTCCGCTAGCCAGACCGACATCATCGCCACGCTGACCGAGCTGCTCACCGGCCAGCTTGCCGAGCCGGTGGCCGTCGCGCCGGACACGGATCTCATCTCGGACCTTGCGCTGGAGTCCGTGCAGATCATGGAGTTCATGGTCGAGGTGGAGGACCACTACGACATCGCCATCAGCCTCGAAGCATTGGCCGAGATCCGCAACCTCGACCAGCTGGCGCGCCTGATCACAACCATTCTGGACGCCCAATGAGTCTGCTCGACAAGTTCGACGCCCTGGAGGCCACCCGCCGGGAGCTCCTCGGCCACGGTACCAACCCGACCGACGTGATCGTCGAGCGGGTCATCTCGGCAACCGAATCCGTCATCGGCGGCAAGCCCACGATCATGGCCGGGACCAACAACTACCTCGGCCTGACCTTCGACCCGGAGTGCATCGCCGCCGGCAAGCGGGCGCTGGACGAGGCCGGCACCGGCACCACGGGCTCGCGGATGGCCAACGGCAATTACGCATCGCACGCGGAGCTGGAGCGGGAGATCGCCAACTTTTACGGCTACCCCTACGCCATGGTGTTCTCGACCGGCTACGCCGCAAACATCGGGACCATGTCTGCTCTGGTGGGTCCAGGAGACGCCGTGATGCTCGACGGCGACGCCCACGCCAGCCTGTTCGACGGCAGCAAGCTTTCCGGTGCCACCGTGTACCGATTCAAGCACAACGATGCCGAGAGCCTGGACAAGCGCCTGCGCAGGCTTGGAGAGGTCGCCAGCCGCACGCTGGTGATCGTCGAGGGTCTCTACAGCATTCTGGGGGACCGCGCCCCGCTCAAAGAGCTGGCGGAGGTGACCCGCGCGCATGACGCCTGTCTGTTCGTCGACGAAGCCCACTCCCTCGGTGTGCTCGGAGAAACCGGACGCGGACGGGTGGAGGAAGACCAGGTGGAGGCCGACTTCGTCGTCGGCACCTTCAGCAAAAGCCTGGGGTCAACCGGCGGCTTCTGCGTCAGCCCCCACCGCGCGCTGACTTTGTTCCGCTATGCCAGCCGCCCTTACATGTTCACCGCGTCGCCCTGCCCGTCCGTCATCGCCACCACCCGGGCGGCCCTGGTTCAGCTGCGGGCCAGACCGGAGCTGCGCGAGTCTCTGTGGCGCAATGCGGAAAGGCTCTACAGCGGGCTGGCCCAGCTGGGCTTCACCCTCGGGCCTGAGCCCAGCCCCGTGGTCGCGGTGCGCATGACTTCCCGGGAACAGGCGCTGGCGAACTGGCAGCAGCTGCTGGACAACGGGGTGTACATCAACCTCATCCTGCCCCCGGCGGCCCCGGACGGCACCGCGCTGCTCCGCTGCAGCGTCAGCGCAGCCCACACGCCGGAGCAGATCGACCGCATCATCGAAGCGTTCAGGCAGCTGCCCCGGGATCCTGGCCAGCGCGAGTAAGCACCAGAGCGACCATCCCCGCCAGCCCGATCACCCCCGAGCAGGCCGCCGCGATGCCGCCGCCGGTGAGCCCGAGCCAGGGCACGAGGACGGCGAAGGCGGCGATGTGGCAGACGGCCGTGACGATCTGTACCCGCAGCGCGCCGGTCGCCGCGCCCATGGCATAGGCGGCCGGCCGCAAAGCCGCACCGATGAGCTCCAAAGCGCCCGCCACCATCAGCCAGACGAGCAGCGCAGCGCCGTACACGTACTCCTCGCCCACCAGCGCTTCGAGAAGCTCGCCGGCATAGACGACCACCAAGCCGACGACCACGGCGGCGATGAGCCCGCCGTAAAGCGCGAGACGCCAGTAGAGCGTCTTGAAGCGCGGGTCGCGTTCCCGCCACAGGCGCGCGAAATCCGGGAACACGGCCTGGCGCACCACCACCACGGGCTTCGCCAGCACGTCCGCAAACTCGCGCGCGACCCGAAACATTCCGGCACCCGCAGGACCAAGCAGCACGCCAGCCAGCAGGATCAGCCCGTGGCGCTGGGCGAGATCCAGGTTCGATTGCCAGTAAAGGGTGCCCACGAAGCTCCACAACCCCGGAAAGCGGCGTCTGGCACCGGCAAATCTGGGGCGCCCGGGCCGGACCCCTCGCCTCCTGAGCTCGAGCCAGCCACGCGCGATCACGAAGAGGTGCTCGGCGGCAAAGGCAGCAGCCCAAACCAGCAGATATTCGAGCAACCCACCCTCAGCGAGATATACGACGCCCACGCCAGCCAGCCGGATGAGGGGCCCCACGTTCTGCAGAACGCCTATGGCGTGGAAGCGGCCGGCCACGCGGAGCACCCCCCGGGCCGTTCCCGAGCCGGAAGCCAAAAGGACCAGGCTGTAAAGCACGGCCGGAAAGGCCAGCTCCTCCGGCAGTCCCAGGGCAGTCCCCGCGACCAGCATGACCAGCATCATGGAAATCGCCGCGAGGCTCGCCGTGCCCACATCCAGGGCCAGGGTAAAGCGCAGCAGATGGACCAACTCCCCGTGGTCATCGTCGTCAAACGGCGCCACCCCATAGCGGACCACGGTGTCGGACGGCTTGAAGTTGAGCAGGCCTCGCGCCACCACCGCCGTGGTATGCACGAGCACGAGCCACCCGAAGTCCACCGGTCCGAGAAACCGGGCCACCAGGGTCAGCGAAACCACGGACAGCACGCCCGCCACCGCGCGGCCACTCATCAGTACGGAGAAATTCTTCAGCGCCTGGCGAACCGGCGAGTCCGGAACGGCTTCGTTCACGCGTGCGCACCCGGCCGCGCCAGCCAGGCCGTCCGAACCATCCGGCCCATCACCGGAAGGCGCCCCGGCGATAGAGCCGCCAGACCAGCGGCCAGGCAAAGATCAGCGGGTAACGATGCTGCCGCTCGCTCGCCTCTACCCGTACCCCGCTGTGCCGCTCGATCTTCCAGAGTATGTAGTCGAGCGCATCGTCGAAGGTGAGTGCCCCCTTGACGAGCCGACCCACCGAAAGCAGTTTGCCCAGCGCGATCACGCCCCACCAGCTCATGACGGCCAACCGCCGCGCCTTGACCGCGCGGTAGCCCTCGCCAGCCTTGACCAGATGGCTGCCGTCTGCCACCGCAGCCAGCATCTCGTCGTAGTAGCCAGGGTCATGCTCGATGATCGCGTTGCTGCGCCCGGTCGACTCGGACCGCAGCTCCGACCGGTAGGTGAGCGCGAAGCCGCGCGCCCAGAATTCGCGACTCGTGAACTCGCCCGTCAACGTCGGCACGACGCGTCTGACAAATGTACGCACACATTCCTCCACAACTTGATGCAGCAGCGCCTCGTCAGCCGGGCTGCGCGCAAACACGATTCGCGCCGGCTGGGCGAACCGCGCCCAGAAGTAGGGATTAAGGCCCGAGGCTGCCTGCCGCCGAAGCTGCCCCATGGTAACGACCGCATACTTGGCCCGAACCCGATCGGCGCCCTCGCCCACCGCGAGGTAATAGACGTTAGGGGGCAGGGCTCGAGCGGCCGCGGCGGAAAGCGGCGAGCCGAGCGCGCCGCGATAACCGTCCACGACGACGTAGAAGTCCAGCAGGGTATCGCGCACGCCGCGCAGATAGGACCCGTACAGCAGCACCCCCTGGATGTGATCGCCACACCGGGCACGCAGCTCGCACAGCAGGCTCTCGACGCCACGGTCGTGTTCGAGATCTGCGCAGGCGGTGCGCTCTACGATGACCGACCTGGCATCGCGCATCAAACGAGCCGTCTAGCGCTGCGCATAGGCTCCGCGGGTCCGCGAAAACGTTCGGAACGCGCCGGGATAGCTGGTCGCCGCCGACGGCTCGGTGAGCCACGAGGAGAGCGGCCCATCGCTCATGCGAGCGAGCGTGGCCTGCAGAAGCCTGACCATAAGCACGATGGTCGTCCCCACGGTCCAGAAGACCACCGCGAGAAAGGCCCCGGCGGGGCTTCCCAGCAGCATCGCCACGAGCATCAGGATGAGACAGGGATTGCGTCTGGCCGTGACCAGGCGGAAGTAAGCATCGAACGGGCGCCAGTCGAACAGGCTGCAGGACCCGAGCCCGTGAAAGGCCGCCTCAACGAGCCGCCCGCCGACGTAGCCGGCGACGACCCACCAGTAGTACTCCACCAGGGGAACGCTGAAAACGCTGTCGTCCAGCGACATGCCCCACAGCACGTACCAGAAAGGCGGATGGACGATGTCCATGCCGTGATCGAGGACGTGGCCCATGCGGCTCGAGCTCACCGTGACCCGGGCGAGCTTGCCGTCCACCGTATCGAGAAACGTCATGAACCATCCGGCCGCAAGGCCAAGCCAGTAGTCGCCCTGATAGAACGCAAAGCCGGCATAGACGACGAGCAGCAGCCCGGTCAGCGTGACGATGTTGGGCGTGATCCCGAGCTGCGCGCAGACCCGCACCGCGTGACGCGCGGGTCTAGGCCAGAGCCACTTCGTCACCAGGTCGGTGATGCCTTTGTACGAACGGCCGTACAGCCGATCTTCGAGGTCGGCGCGATCTTCGTCCCTGATCGGCAACAGCAGCGGCTCTTCGGCCTTGCGCAAGCGATCCTCGTAAGCGGCAAGTTCGGCCGGAGCGAGCACCGGAAGGTCGTGGTCCGTCATCGCGCCTTCGAGCAGGGAAGGCAGCTGACCGGCTTCGCTGCCCGCGCTCACGGCCGCGGCCAAGCCGCCGTTCCTCGCGCATCGCAGCGCCGCGCGCCCACGCTCGGCGAGTGCTCTGATCGTTCTCGTCTCGAATAGATAGTCTGCGCGAATGCAGAGCAAGGTCGCGCCGTCCGGCACCGCATCGAGCGTGTCGACCAGCACCGCATCGGGAATCTCCGCAACCTGCCGACGCAGCCGCTCGCGGGAGGTCAGTCCCCACAGCTCGATGTCGGAGTCGCCGAGCAGGTGTGCGTAAATGCTCATGTTATAGTTGGAAATTCACTGCGCACTTGGGGATCCTGGGACTGGCAGCCGGCGTCTAGAGGCCGAGCCGCAACCGGTCGCGGATTATAGGCATGCCCCAGTTGCTCGGCAAAGGGCGGCCATGCGTCTAATCCATCTCAGCGATCCGCATCTTGCCTCGTTGCACGGCGTCAAGCTTCGCAGCCTCCGAGGCAAGCGCTTGCTCGGCTACCAGTCCTGGTATCGGAAACGGCGTCACCAGTACACCAAGGACGCGCTGAGACCGGTGACACACGCCGTGCGCAGCGAAGCAGCTGACATCATCGTGGTCACCGGCGACCTCGTGCATCTGGGCATGGCCGAGGAGCTTCACCAGGCTGGGGAATGGCTCGAAACGCTGGGCAGCCCCGACCAGGTGCTCGTCGTTCCGGGCAACCACGATTGTTACCATCCCCGGTCGTGGTCACTGGTCAAAGAGGCCTTTGGCCCTTATCTGGCGCTGGGCAAAGGTACCGACGACCCGCGCGACGCCTACCCGCTCCTGCGACGCTGCGGCGAGGCGGCCATCGTGGCCGCCGGCACCGCCGAGCCCACCGCCTGGTGGTCCGCATCAGGTTCGCTGGGCAGCGCCCAGCGAACCCGGCTCGACACCATGCTGAGCGAGGCGCGCCCGGCATTCACCTTCCTGGCGCTCCACCATCCGCCGCTGCCCGGCATGGCGCCACGCCGCAAGTCCCTGCGCGACGCGTCTGCTCTGGCAGAGATTCTCCAGGAACGCCAGCCCGACGTGGTCCTGCACGGCCATCTGCACGCCAACCAGCAGAGGATCCTTGGGCCGATGCGCATCTACTGCACGGCGCCGCCGTCCAGCATCCGCCCTCGGGCGCCGGCTTCCTATCGGGTGTTCGACGTCACCCGGGACGCGGGCGGTTGCCGGGTCGTCATGCAATTGAAGTCGCTGAGGAGCGAACACGCCAGTGAACACGCTGGCGAAAATCTGGTGGTGGCTGATGAGCAGATGTGGACGGCGGGCCGTTCACTCGACCCGGCCGAGCGCGACGATGCTGCCAACCAGTAAGGCCACATCCGGCAGCATGGCCAGGGGAATCACCGGCAGCTCGTAGAGCATGGCCAGCTGGGCCGAGGTCTGCTCGATCAGGTAAAAGCCGATGCCCACTGTAGCACCGAACAACACTCGGGCACCGGCCGGCCGGGCCCGCACCGAACCCAGCACGAACGGCAGGCCCAGCAGGCACATCGCCATCAGCGCGATTGGTGAGCTCAGGACCTGCCAGAGCCTAAACCGGTATCGATGAGCGTTCAGCCCCGTTGCCTCCAGGTAGCCCACGTATCGATACAGATCGCCAAGGGTCAGCGTCTCCATGGGCGCGATAAGGGAAGCCATCTGTTCTGGCGACAGGAAGCTCTCCCACTCGTAGGCATCGTGCCGGGCCCGGGTCACCTGCTTCTCGATGATGCTTCGCTCTTCGACACCGTGAAGCAGCCACTGGCCCGGGCCGATGACGTCCGCATAGTCGGCCTGCAGCACCCGCTGCACCACGCCGCGATCGCCGAGATCGTAGATCTCGACATCCGCCGGAACCATGCCGAAGCGCACGTCCCCCACCCTGATGAAATGCGTGCCGTCACGCGTCCAGAACTCGGTGGTCTCGCCGCCCAGCACCGTGTTGACCAGGGATTTCGCCTGCAGCGCTTTGGCCTCTTCCTCGAACCGGGGGATGAGGAACTGCTGCGCCAGCAGGACGAAATAGGACAGCACGATGGCCGCCAGCGCGAGCGGGTACGCCATTCGCCATTGGGACAGACCCACCGCCCGCAGGGCCGTCAGCTCCTGTTCTTGAGCGAGATTGCCAAGAGCCATGACGCCGCCGAGCAGAACCGCCACCGGCAGAAGATCGATGGCGATTCGCGGCAGCGTCAGCAGTGCAACGCGGATGGCATCCGCTTCCTCGTACTGACCCTTGCCGACGTCCTCTAGCTCCTCGGCCAGCGTGACGAAACCGAAAAGGCCGAGCAGCAGCAACAAAACAGGAACGGCGCCCAGCAGCAGAATGCCCACCAGATACCGGTCGATGCGCTTCACGCAGCCCTGCTCGATCGCCAGAACCATCGTGCCCAAGGCACGTAGGCCAGCACGATGCCGACCGCGAACGACGCCGGTACCCACCACAGCGTCAATGCGGTGCCCTGCTCCACCCAGGTCCGGCCGATGCCCAGCACGTTGAAGTACACGGCGTAGATGACGACGGCGACCGTGAGCCGGGCAAAGCGTCCCTGTCGAGGCCTGGATCGCCCCAGCTGAACGGCCAGCAGGGCAAGCAGAATCGTCGATACCGGAGCCGACAGGCGCCACTGGTACTCGGCCTGATCCACCGGCGCATCGGACTCCCTGAGAACGAACGAGTTTTGTGATTTCGGCTTGTAGCCCACGGGCTGCACCGCCGCCACCGGGACGAATATCCTGAGCTCGCCGAATATGCCGAGAAAGTCCGCCCCCTCTCCCGACTTTCGATAGATCTGCGCATCGAGCAGGTCCAGCTGATGGTTGTTGTCGCTCACATACTCGCGCACGTTACCGATGGGCGCGGAGATGATCTCCAGATCGTGACCAACCAGCGAGCGCACGAACAGACCCCGGATCTCGTCCTCTTCGGCCTCGAGCTCCTCGATGAAGACGGTACGGGCGTCCTCGTCATACAGATAAAAGCGTCCCGGTTTGATCCGCTCCAGCTCCGAGGTCGCTTCGGCTTCCACCTCCAGCCTGTAAAGGTGCTCGTAAGCCCAGGGCCTGCCCACCAACGAGAACGCGGCGACGACGAGCGCGAAGCCCAACGTGACGCTCATGATTGGAAAGAGCACCTGCCGCTCTGCAAACCCGAACGAGCGCAATGCCGTCATTTCCCAGTCGCTGTACAAACGCCCGAGGGCGATCACCAGGGCGACAAAGAGGCTGACCGGCAGCAGCACTTCCTGGGCGATGAACGACTTTAGCGCTGTGAGCTGCAGCACCTCCGAAGTCCGCAGCAGCCCGTCGGCGGCCTTGTCGAGGAACCGGGTCATGCTGTAGGTCGTGAAGATGACGGTCAGCACCCCGCCTACCGCGAAAAACGGTAGCAGAAGCTCGCGAACGAGATACCGGTTGATGATCAGAGCGTTAACCCTCTACCGAGCACCGGGCCAGTCCGTTGCCGGATCCTGATATCATCGACCCGGATTCATCGCCACCCCGGCCGAGCACCATGCTGAAAAGATTTTTTGCCGCGGAACTGGCGCCGGCCATCGCGCTGGCGTCGCTCCAGCTACCTTGCTCGGCCTGGGGCAGCGAGCTGCCCGCGCTGGACGATCAAGATACAATAGTTGTCACCGCCGACCAAGCGTGGGAGTCGGAAGACGGCGACTCGCTGAGCTTCGCCGGCAACTTCATCCTCAACGCCCCCGATTTCCATGTGGCCTCCGACACGGCGGTCGTCTACGGCCCTGTGGAGGACCCAACCCGTATCGTGGCCGAGGGCCGTCCCGTGCGTTTCTGGGTCGCCGACCCCGATTCCGGGCATCGCACGAGCGGCACCGGCAGGCGCCTGGAATTCGATCGGGACACGGACCTCGTCCGTCTGGCGGGCGATGCCGTCCTGGAGGACGACCGGACCGTGATGCGCAGCTCCGCGCTCGAGTACGATACCGCCACCGGGCGGCTGGTCACGTCCGGGAGCGGAGGCGTGGAGATCGTGACGAACCCGAATCGGGACTGAGACGCAGGTCAGCCCCAGGCCCCGCGCAGCTCTCCGAGCAGGCGGTCACGTTCCGCGGCGTCGAGCTCGTGATACTCGCCGAGCGCCGGCGGCCCGGGCCAGCCGTGATCGGCAATCTCGAGCTTCCCGAGCCGGCGGGCGGCGGCGTAGCGGGGCAAGACGTGGAAGTGCACGTCCGGGTCGACCATCATCAGCATGAGGTAGTTGATCTTGTCGTAGCTGTAAAGGCTCGACAACGCGCCTTCAGCCGCGGCGATCACGTCGTGGAGCTCCGTGAACGCTTCTATGCTGACCTCGGAAAACCGCGTCACGGGCTCTTTGCAGACCAGCACCAGAGACCCCAGCGAAACCTGCTGCGGACGAACGAGCACCAGCCAGTGCTCGTACTCGCGAACCAGGGTCTCGGGATACCCGAACTTCAGGGCGGTGGCGTTCACGTCAATCCACCGCCGCCAGCGACGCGGGCTTTCGCCAGGTCGTGACGACCCCAGCCGCGTTGTCGAGATCGTCCCGGTCATCCACTTCACACCACGACAGACCGTGAATGTCACAGACCCCGACGTCGCCGTTCTGGGCGAGCTCGTCCACGGCCGAGAGGTACCACAGCTTCAACCCCATCTCCGAGCGCATCAGCGACTCCACCTTGCCGACAAACTTGGCAGGCCCCTGTCCTCTGAAAGCCATCATGCCGATGGACTCGCCGTTCACGTCGTCCAGCTCGAGCCGTTTGCCCACTCGCCGCAGCCTGCCGTCGCTGACCACGACTTTCATGTCGTCCTCGTCGTAATAGGCCTTGCGGTCGACCACCAGGGTCACCGGGTTGTCGGCCGGAGAAGCCAGCAGCTTCTGCAGGATGGCCGACTCGAACAGGGTGTCGCCGTTGATGATGACGAAAGGCTCGGTCATTTCGTGGCGCGCGACCCAGCAGGTGCCGAGATTGTCGCTCGCATCGAAAAAGGGGTTGTGCACGGTTCTGACCGGCACCATGCCGCATCGGCTCACGAGGTCGTCGACGATGTCGGCATGAAAGCCCGTCACCACCACGACCTCGTCGATGGCGCACTGGGCAACCTCGCCGAGCTGCCACTCAAGCAGGCTCTGGCCGGCGATCTCGACGCCGCATTTGGGGGTGCCTGCTGTCAGCGGCAGCAGTCTGCGGCCCTGGCCCGCGCTCAGAATGATGGCCTTCACTTAGGTACCGGTGTTGGAAAAACGCGAAGGGTCGGGGTTTTCACCCCGAGGGTCAAGACCTTCCGCCCAGCAGGCGGTGCAGGTGGTCTCCCAGCCGCAGGGCCAGAGCCAGGATGGTCAGGGTGGGGTTGGCCCAGCCCGCAGTGGCGAAAACGGAGCTGCCGGCGACGAAGAGGTTGCCATAGCCATGAACGCGCCCGTTGCCATCCACCACGCCGCGGCGGGGATCGGCGCTCATCCGGGTGGTGCCGATGTGGTGATACCCGCCGATGGGGTGATTGCCCACCGTGGGATCGACGGGCCACGCGTTGCCCGGCTCGTCCAGCCAAGCGCTTGGCTCCACCGAGCCCACGCCGAGCCTGGTCAGCTCGCCGTCGAGCAGCCGCACCATCACCTCAATGGTGCGCTTGTCCAGCTCGCCGAGTTGCCAGTTGAGGGTCGCCCTGGGCATACCGAGCGCGTCCCGCTCGCTGCCCAGGGTGACCCGGCTGTCGGGGTTAGGCGCCTGCTCGGCCCGGATCATGAGATACAGGCGGCGCATCCCGAGACCGGCCCTCATCCGCTCGACGGGAACCCGGGCAACCCGCTGGGCGGAGCTCCGCACCGCCCGGTAGGCGTGCCACAGGGTCCGACCCCGCCGCGTCGGCGCCATGCCGTGTTTCAGGCTCTGGTACATCTGCCGCGTCACCGCCACCCCGCGATCGGGGTCCCGCTGCAGGCTGAGCGTGAACGCGGAGTTGAGTATCCCCTCGCGCTCCTGCGCGGCTAACGACGGGACGAGCACGGGCGCGAGGTCCGGGCCGTTACTGCGGAACCGTTTGCGGAAGATGGCCCACAAGGGGAACGCCCCCGGCCCCGTGATGCGTCCTGCCCGCCCGTGCGGGTGCTCCATGAAGTAGCGCCCGACCTGATCGTTGCCGTTGCCGACCCCGCTGGCCTCCACGTCGGACGAGGCCAGCAACAGACGGGCATTTTCGATCCCGCCGCAGGCAAGCACGTAATGCCGTGCCGATACCTGTCCCTCCACGCCGGAAAGCGACGACACCGTCAGATGCTCGACGCTCGCCGCGTTGGCCGCGGCCTGAACGTGGGTGACGTTGGCGTGCAGAACCAGCGTCACGGCATCGCTGTCCGCTAAGTCCTGCACTCTCCGGGCGGCGAAGCGTTCGCGCATGTCATCGAAGCGCCAGAAGCGCGTGCTGACCGAGTCCGGATCGAAGGCAGGCACCGGCTCGCCGATCTCGCCCCACAAAGATTCGTCGTAACGCACCTCGCCGAGATCGAGCTCGTCGTGCACGGCCGAGTAGTACCCGGCGAGCTCCGCGTTCGTGATGGGCCAGCCGCTGTGAGGGACCCAGGGCCTGTGCTGGAAATCGATGTCATCGAGCAACGCGCATCGGCCGCCCCAGATGTTGGTGGTGCCCCCGAGAAAGCGCAGGCGGGCGTCGACGAGGTCGTAGTAGGTCATGCCGTCGCTGGCGCCGGCATAGAGATCTTGAGTGGCCTGCTCGAAGTCCAAGCCGCCGCTCTCCAGCAGGCAGACGGAATGACCAAGCCCTGCCAGTCGCCGGGCCAGGGCGACCCCGGCCGCTCCAGCGCCTGCAATGCAGACGTCGGCCTGGACCCGCTGGCTCCGGGGCAGCTTTTCGAGATCGACAAGCACGACTAGGCCCCTCGCCTCGCCCGGCTCCAGTCGGCCAGGTTATTCAGCGGATCCTTGACGTACGCGCTTCCGCGGATAAGCGTAACGATCAGACGATTGAACCAGGTACCCAGACGGTCCGAAGGACGGTCCACGTCCAGAAAGAGCACGATGCGCGTCTCGTCGGTGTCGTTGCGCACCTCGTGCTCGAAGGTATCGTCGAAAAGCAAACAGCGTCCGGGCTCCCAGTGACGGATCTGGTCGTCCACACGCAGCCAGCAGCTCTCCCCGTCACTGGGGACCGCGAGCCCCAGGTGGCAACGAATCACCGCCCGCGTCGGCCCCTTGTGGGGCGGGATGTGATAGCGGGGCGCGAGGATGGAGAACCAGGCATTCTGCAGGCCCGGCAGGCTTTCGATAGCCGCCGTGGTCATCGGACAGAGCTGGCAGTTCTCCTCCAGGCGAATCCCGAACACGTAGAACGCGAAGGTCTTCCAGTTATCGCCCTTGGAGATCCGTTTCTGGTCGGGCGAGAGCTGATGAAAGGCCGGTATGTCCTCGGGGTTTTCCATCACCGATGCCAGCTCGGCGCGGATCTCCTCCCAGCGCCCCTCCAGCGAGGAGATCCAGGGAAACTCGGCATTGTCCAGGAAGGGTCCCGTGCCTACCAGCGAGTGGCGACCCTGAAACCGACCGATGGCCCGCAGCAGGTGCTTGCCACCCTTGATCACCCAGCGGCGCGGCCGGGACGCCGACCGGCTCACGACGCCTCTCCGACGATCCGCTGCGCGAGCCGCCAATCGTCCACGCTGTCGACGTCCACCGCCGCACGCGGCTCCGCCACGCAAACCGATCCCACCCGGCAGCCCGCACGCGCCGACAACGCCGCGAGCGCCGCTTCGAGCGTCAGCCGTCCCGTCAGGTAGCGCACCAGCAGCAGCCAGCCGAGGCGCCGGGCAATTCGCCAGGGGCGCTTGCGGTCGCGCTGCATGGCGACCCATAACTCGATGCCGCGCAGGGCGGCCCGGGTGCGAAGGAAGTAGAGGTTGGCGCCGCATCTGGCCCCGTCGGCAAACTTCAGCACCGTTCTATGGCTATCCGGGAAGGCGGCCCGCACCGCATCGTAGGGAACCAGGCCGACAATCAGGTCCTCCGACCTGCCACCGGCCGCTTCGCAGAAGGCGTCGACGATCGCTGCGGAGAGCAGCGCGTGATCGCCGCTGGTGACGAGCATGGGCGGCGCCCGGCCTTCGAGACCGGCAAGCGCGCTGGAAGCGGGATCAGCACCCGGAGCAACCCATTCGGCCCCGGCATCCTCGATCAGCGATAAGACCTCGGGATGCGCCGACAAAACAGCGGCCGCCGGACCGACCACCACAGCCGGCCTGGAACACTCCGAGCGCGAGAGCGCGGTCAGAACGCGCTCGATGGCCGGCACGCCACCCACCGGCACGAGCACCTCGACGTCGACGCCGGCCTCGGCGCAAAGGGGTGTCGTCCCGCCACGCTGGCCGGCGAGCACCACCGCACCGCAAGTGTCCGCCGCGCTCACGACGCTGCCCCCCGGGGAAGCGTTTTCTCGAACATGGCGTAGGTCCGAGTGACCTCACCGCCGACGGCCTCCAGAATGCTGCGCATGCCCTGGTTGTCTTCCAGAATCCAGGAAAGCTCCGCCCGCTCGAGGCCGGTCCGGTGGGAGGGCTCGCGCAGGGCGCTGATGCAGAACATCGCCAACCCGGGGCCCAAGCGGGTGTGGTGAAAGCGCCGGCGCACGCCCATGAGCGGCACCCGACCGGACTTCGGATAGCGAACCTTGATGCGCCACAGCAGCTTTGCCCAGCCGAACGGAAAAAGCCGGCCGTCGAGATCGCCGATGACTTCGTTGAGGTTCGGCAACATGACAATGAACGCAGCGGGCTCGCCGTCTACCTCGGCTATCTGGACGAAATCTGGCGGAATCAGCAACATCATTTCCTTGCCCACGGCGAGAAATTCGCTGGCCGTCCAGGGCACGAACCTCCAGTTCTCCGACCAGGCATCGTTGAAAATGTCCCGCAGAATCTCGAGCTCTTCAGCGAGCTTGCGCCGGTCGAGCGTGCGCATGGTCACGCGCGGGCCCAGCTGCTTCATCATGACGTTCATCAACCGGGGGCGCTCGAACAGCACGGGCATCTCGTAAGCCAGCATGCGCTGCACCTCGGCATAGCCGCGCCTGGTCAGCGCTTCGCGGTAGTAGGGCATCCCATGCCCCATCATGAAGAACGGCGACGAGTCGAAGCCGTCGACGAGCAGCCCCACCTCCTGATTGATGTTGAGGTTGAACGGACCCACGACGTTCTCGCAGCCTTGCTCCGCCAGCCACGCCTCCGCGCCGCCGAGCAGGCCGTCGATCACCGCATCATCAGGTATGCTCTCGAACATCCCGAAGAACCCACCTTTCGGGTCGTGGCGTTCCTGGTAAAGGTCGTCGATCTGCGCCGAAACGCGGCCAACCGGCCGACCGTCGCGGTAAGCGACGAACGGTTGCCAGCGGGCGTGCTCGAAGAACGGATGCTTGGGGGACAGAGCGTCCCGGCGCTCCATCTTCAGCGGCGGCACCCAGCACGGGTCGTCGGCGTAGACGACCCATGGCACCTCGATGAAGTCGTTCAGCCCCGACCGTCCAGACACGGGAACGACGCTTAAGGACATGCCTGACCGGTCGTTACGGGGGGCACAGGCCTTCGACCCCGGACACCTCGAGCATGGCGACGATTCTCTCGGTGCAGTTGCTGACTGGCTCCATCTTCTCGGTGTGGCCGAACATCAGCACCCAGGCGCGCAGGCGCAGGTTGCCCTCGTCATCCCGTCGGATGTAGCTGGAATAGGTCCTGCCGGACCCCGGGTCGTAAAAGTCACCGCGCCAGCGGCCTTTCCTGAACCGATAGTCGCGCAACAGCTGCAGCCCGATCAGAGGCCGGTCCCGCAGTTCCGGTTTGGCGTTCTTCCGGTCGGGTCGCGGTTTGCGCAAAGCAACGATGGTGGCTTCCAGGGTGTCCCCGGAGCGCGCGATGGCAAACACGGCGCCTTTGGATGCCCAGAGGCCCTCCACCTCGCCGGCTTCGTCGGTCTCGTACGCGGGTTGGTCGGCAATGGACACGGGCGCCCAGAGCGCGCCCATCACGAGCAGCACGAGCGAAGCAGCCGCCGCCAACGGCCCTCGGAAGTGGTCCAACTCCAGCATGGCGCGCAAGGTTACCGCGCCGTCGAAGCTACTGCCAGCCGCCGAGAATGGCGCCCATCACGATGCTGTAGACGACCCGGTAACCGGCAAGTATCACAAACAGGTTCATCGACCATCTGCAGAACGCGGAGTCTGAGGCCATGGAGGCCGCAATGAAGCCGACGCCGGCCAGCAGCCCTAGCATGGCCCCATCCAGCCAGCCCACCAGACCAAGAGATCTGATCAGGACGGCGAGCACCAGCGCCGTCACGAGCGAGGTGAAGAAACTGACGATGAACGGGGTCGCGGATGGCTCGAGGTCTTCCGCCGTCTTGCCAAGGGCCGCCAGCCAGGCATTGCCGAAGAGCGGGCCGTACCAGACTCCACCAAGCAGGAACCCGGTGACGGTGGCCACGACGACGGCCCACGGGTTCAGATCGCTAAATTCCAGCATGTGCATTCTCCCTCCTTCCAACCCGATTAATGCTATCACCGCAAGCCCGCTCCGACCGGCGCTCTCGCGGAGGCTGAATTTGCCGCGAATATGCGGTACAACCGGGCCTTCACCACCCCTTGTCCCGGAAAGGAGGCGAGCCGTTGGCTGCACCACTGGAAGACATCACCGTCATCGCCATCGAGAGCTGGATGGCGGCGCCGAGCGCGAGCGCGCTGCTGGCAGATCTCGGCGCAAACGTGATCAAGGTTGAGCCGTTGACCGGCGACCCCATGCGCAATCTCTCCCGGGCGCCCAAGGTCGACGGTCCGCTCAAGGCCCTCGACTGCCAGTTCGACGTGGATAACCGCGGCAAGCGATCGGTGGCCGTGGATCTGGACAGCGACCAGGGAAAGGCGGTGGTCCATCGGCTGGTCGCCGCTGCGGACGTGTTCATGTGCAACCTGCTCATTCACCGGCAGGAGCGCTTCGGGCTCGATCCCGACAGTGTCCTGGCTCTAAACCCGCGCATCGTGCACGCCACGCTGACCGGCTACGGCACCACGGGGCCCGACGCCTGGAGGCCAGGCTACGACGTCACCGCTTTCTTCGGCCGGTCGGGTCTCTACGACGCCAGCCGCGAGGGCGACGACGGGGACGTGCCCATGGCCCGGCCCGCCCAGGGCGATCACACCACCGGGCTTGCGCTGCTCGGCGCCATCCTCGCCGCACTGCGATCCGCAGAGCGCACGGGCGAAGGGCAGGTGGTGGAAACCTCCCTGTTGGAGACCGCCATCTGGACCCAGGCCTCGGATTTCGGCACCACGGCCATCGACCGCGCGCCTGTCCGTCGGCGCGCGCGTCACAACATGCTGTCGCCAACCGCAAACCGGTATCCGTGCGGGGACGGCAAGTGGCTAGTGGTGAACATGCTGGACATCATGGCTTTCGATCGCTTCTGCCGCGCCATCGGCAGGGAGGACTGGCTGGAGGACGAACGCTTCCGCGAACCCCGCGGCCGCTACGACCACATGTCCGAGCTGGTCACCGGTATCGACGCGACGCTGGCTACCCGCAGCCGCGACGAGTGGGGCAGGATCTTTGATGAGGCCGGCCTTATCTGGGGACCGGTGCTGACCCTCGACGAGGCCGCCAGCGACGGCCAGGCTCACGCCATCGGCATGTTCCCTGAGCTCGAGCACCCCGACTACGGTACCTATCGGACGGTCAATGCCCCGTTCCGGTTCCGATCGGGCGAAGTCAGGCCGAGAGCAACGTCGCCAGGTCCCGGTGAGCATACGCGGCAAGTGCTCGGCGAGATGGATTTCGAAGAGAACGAGATCGAAGCGCTGGTGGCCGCAGGCGTGCTGGCCGAGCGCAACTAGTCGGCGGACGCCGCTTCCTCTCGCGTGAAGAAGACGTCATCGCGAACAAACCCCGCGGTGATGCTGGGCTTGAGCGCGAGTATCGCGCCGTCACCGTCCAATGCCACCGCCCACTGGCGTGGCAGCCCGACGATGAGGTGGGCGGGCGCAACCCTGCCGTCCTCGAAGCGCGCAAGCTCCACCTGCCCGGTTTCCTCGTCCCGGAAAGCCGGGACGAAGCGCATCGGGCGGTTGTTCTGGCTGACACCGTTGGTGCCTGAGAAAGCCTGGTTCTGCTGGCGCAGCGACCTTTGGGTGACCGGTTGGTTCATGACGACGTGAAGCTCCTACAACTTCTTCCCTGAAGCTCCGCACATGCCAGTCGAGGCTCGGCTGGAATGGCAGTTCTGATCCAGATTCGCTCATTCGTTACCTGACCTCGACCTGTGCATACACCATGCCAATGTTCAAGGTCTCAGGAGAGGTTCCATAACACCCTGTTTTTCATGAACAAATCGTAAACGGAACGCCGAGCGAAGCACCCTCCGGGTGACGCCGCTCGTCAGTTGCGGGCGGACCTGCCGCGCCGCGCCAGACGACCAATCGGGGCAGCCTGCTCGAGTTCACAGGCACATCCCGAACCAGTTCCATCATGCGCCGGCTTGCGTAGGGCCGGCGACAAGACCTCGAGCCGGCGGCGTATCCGGAACCCCGGCTGCTTGCCCTGGACCCGGCTCTCGCCAGGCAGCCGGGCCTGGGCCAACCGCCCACCGGAAGGGCACCCGGGCCCTAGCCGGGCGCCGCTCCAGAGCCGTCGCGCTTGCGCGTGGGGAAGTGGCGTCGCACAAACCGCTGCAGGGTGCCGCTCGCCGCCCAGTAGATCAGCTGGACGAGAACGATCAGCAACACGAAGTGAGGCAGGTAGCCCATTTCCCAACCACCCACCCGAAAGAAGAAAACCGCGTTGTAGCTCTTGTCCTCGGTGGGGTGGCTTGCCGTCACTATGCCGATGTAGCCGCCGGGCTCGTCGAACCGATGACGCGCCGTCAGCACGCCGTCAACCCTCTGCTGCGGAGGCTGATAGAAGACGGTGCTCGACGTCAGGTCACCGAGCGCCCGCACGTCGTCCCAGTTTGCAAAGGTGCCGAGCTCCGTGGCGTCCGAGATGATGCGGAAATCCACCGGCATTTCCTTCATGAAATCGTGCATGTACTCGAGCACGAAGACGCTGTCGCCGACCTCCGGAATGTCTTCACAGAATTCCTCGGACCCCCGGGCCTGGGGTTGATAGATGGTGAAGTGAGCGAGCAGGAAGCCCATCTTCAGCACACACTGATCCTCCTCGAGCACTACCCCACCATGGCCAACGGCGGCGGCGGGCGCGAGCAGCAAAACAAGCGGGAATAGAAGAGCGGCAAACCTGGTCATCGGGTGCGGTACGCGTCCTTCCTCACGCGCCTTGCTTGATCGGGTAACTTTGGCATACAACAGGGGACGATCCAACGTCGACCGACAAGGGGCAGCTGACATGGCCACGATCGCGATTCTGGGGCTCGGCAATTTCGGCACCGCGTTGGCCAGGGTCTGGCTGCTCGGCGGTCACGACGTCCGCGGCTGGACCGTCGAGGACGACGTCTTCGAGGCCATCCGCTCGACGGGCCGCAACAGCAAGTACCTCGATGGCATCGACCTGAGCGGCCTCGAGGTATCCATGGACCTGACCGAGTCGGTTCCCGGAGCGGAGCTCGTGGTGCTCGCCCTGCCCTCCCACGTGGTTCTTCATGTGGCCGACGACGTCATCCCCCTGCTGACGCCGGACCAGGTCGTGCTGGATCTGGCCAAGGGCATCGCGGGCGAGGATCTCGTCTCTGATGCGATCCAGGCGAAGCTCGACGCGGCCGGCAAAAGCAACCCGCTGGCCGTGATAACCGGGCCCACCATCGCTCCCGAGCTCGCCGCCGGGGTGCTGACCACGGCCCTGGTGGCGAGCGAGGACGAGGCTCTCGCGAGCAGCCTGGCCCAACGTCTCTCCACCCCCACCTTTTCGCTGAAAGCGGCCAGCGACCCGCGCGGCGCCGAGTTGTGGGGCGGGTTCAAGAACGTGATCGCCCTCGGCTGCGGAATCGCCGACGGGCTCGACGAGGGAAGCGGCGACAACCTGAAGGCGGCCATCTTCACGGCCGGCTTTCAGGAGGGCAATCGCCTGCTTACCGCGCTCGGCGCCGCGGCGGAGACGGCGTTCACGCCGGCCGGTATCGGCGATCTCTTCGTGACCGCATCGTCACCCCACGGCCGCAACCGGACCCTGGGTCAGAAGCTGGGCGCCGGGCAGTCTCTGGAGGAAGCCATGGCCGGCAGCGTTATGGTTGCCGAAGGCGTGCGCGCCACCCGCATGTTCGCAGAGCTTGCCGCCACCCAGGGTGTGGCCACGCCCTTCATCGCAGCGCTCACCGACCTTCTTGACGGCAGATGCACCGCCGCCGACTGCGTCCGCCGGCTGCTGGCCATCTGATACGGCGGCCACTTCCAACACGACGGCCAATTGTGGCCACGGGGCAATCGGGTACCATAGCCGGTCTCATCACATCGCAAAGGGGAGGAGCCAATCATGGCCGCATTCTTCGTCGCTCAGTACACCGTCAACAACCCGGCCCTGTACGCCGAGTATCAGCAGGGCGCCGGGCCTACGCTGGCCACCTACGGGGCCGAGCTGGTCTCGTTCGACGTGGGGGCAGAGACCGTCGAGGGCACGCCGCCGGGTCCTCAAACGGTGATCATCAAGTTCGAGTCCACGGAGGCCGCCAAGGCCTGGTACAACTCCGAGGAGTATCAGGCGGTGGTTGGCAAGCGCCTGGAAGCCACCGACGGCTTCGCCGTCATCGCGCAGTCAATGAACGCGGGCGGCTGATCGCCGAGCACACGGCGCGGAAGTCGCGGCGGCTCAGCCGTCCAGCTCTCCGCGCCGTGCCAGGTCCTTCTTCAGATCCCGGCCCGCCATCCCGTAGTAGACGGTGGCCACCACGTTCAGCAGCAGCACGCAGATCAGCGCGTAGCGCAGCGAGTCGGTTCCAAGGTCCCCGAAGGCGTTGAACACGTCGCTCAATATGCCCGTGACCTGGGGCCCCAGCCCCAGGCCAATGAGGTTGAGAATGAACAGCAGGATGCTGGAGGCCAGCGCTCGCATACGCAGCCCGACCAGACCCTGGGTGAGCGCGAACGTAGGGCCGAGGTAGTAGGCGCCCAGCAGCGTCGGCACGATCGCGACCATGAACGCCACCTGGTAGTCGTCGTGCAGGTAAACGACTATGGAGAACGGCACGGAGGCCAGCGTGGCGATTCCCGGCAACCATACGTACCAGCGAACGTCCCGCCTGGCGAGGCGATCGCCCATGTAACCGCCCAGAAAGGTGCCGGCCATGCCCGCGAACCCGAGATAAAACAGCCACGTGCCGATCTCTCCCGTGCCCAGGCCGTGACTGCGTATGAAGAACGCCGGAAACCAGTAGCCGACACCGTAGCCGACGAAGGCGTGCAGCGCGCCGGCCAGGGACAGATAACGAAAGCTTTTCAAAGACCACAGATAGCGAAACACCGTCTTGACCGGCGGCGCGTCTCCCGTTGCCGCCGTCATGTTGTCCGCAGCGCCGCGCACCGGCTCGCGCACGGTCAGCACCACGACGAAGGCCAGCAGCACCCCGGGGAGCCCGACGACGATGAAGGCGGTTCGCCAGTCGAAAGCCTCGTTGATCCAGCCGCCAGCCAAATTTCCGATCATGGTGCCGACGGGAATCCCCAGCGCGTAGATGGCAAGCGCCGTCGCGCGGGACGACTCGGGAAACATGTCCGAGATCATGGAATGCGACGGGGGGCTGCCGCCTGCCTCGCCCACGGCCACGCCGATGCGCGCCAGCAACAGGTGCGTGAAGCTCGCCGCCAGCCCGCAAAGCGCCGTCATGACGCTCCAGATCGTGAGACAGGCTGCGAGCAGGTTGCGCCGCACCGTTCGGTCGGCCAGGCGTGCAATGGGGATGCCGAGAAAGGTGTAGAAGACGGCAAACGCGATCCCACCCAGAAACCCCATCTGCGTATCGGTCAGGGCCAGATCCTCTTTGATCGCCTGGTTTAGGATCCCGAGAATCGACCGGTCGATGAAGTTGAAGACGTAAACCACGAAGAGCACGCCGAGGGCGTACCAGGACCGCCAGGGCGTCCGCGCCGGCGCGTCCTCTGCAGCGGCGGTGGTTCCCTGCTGTACCTGATCAGTCACGGTTCCCCGCTAAGCCCTGTTCATGCAGCTGCCCGTCGTGGTAGCGAGTCAGCGTGGCGAGGGCGAGCACGGCACCGAGCAGCGCCCACCCCATGTCGGACTGGGTATCCCACACGTAACCCTGCGTGCCGAGGAAGGCGTCGGCCGCCTGCTCGCTCAAGAGCGCGACCCACCACTCGATCAGCTCGTAGAAAGCGCTGATAGCAAGGCAAAGCGAGACGACCAACAGGTTGAGCCAGCCGCCTCGTTCCAGGGGCGATAGCCTCAGCAGCACCTCCCGCGCAACGATTGCCGGCACGAATCCCTGGGCCAGGTGGCCGAGCTTGTCGTAGTTGTTGCGGGTGAAGCCCAGAGGCTCCCGGAGAAGATCGAAGGCAGGCACTTCCGCGTAGGTGTAATGCCCCCCCACGATGAGGATAAGCGCATGTACGAGTATCAGCTGGTAGGCGATCCGCGTGAGCGGAAAGCGTCTCAGCGTGAACAGCAGGATGAGCGCTCCGACGACCGCGGGGGAGACCTCGAGGGCCCATATGCCGTAATCCTTGGGGTTCACAACCGACCATAGCAGAAACCCCAGGAACGGGACCGCCCAGAGCAGGATGCCCCGCCGGGAAGGGTAGTCGGCCAACTACAACCTCTCTCCAGTGAGATAGAATCGGCAAGATACAAGAGAAACGCCCTGGCGGTAAGCCGGCGGCAAAAAGGGCTCGAGAAGGGAGGTCACCAGGTGAAGGTCGCACAAGCCATTGCACGAGCGCTGAAGGCCGAGGGCGTGGAGGTGCTGTTCGCTTACCCCGTGAACCCGATCATCGAGGCGGCCGCCGAGGCGGACATCCGCACCATCATCGTGCGCCAGGAGCGGGTGGGCCTGCACATGGCCGACGCCTACTCCCGGCTGTCTTCCGGAGACAGCATCGGCGTTTTCGCGATGCAGCACGGGCCGGGGGCCGAGAACGCCTTCGGGGGAGTCGCGCAGGCCTACTCAGAATCGGTGCCGATCCTGGTCCTGCCCGCGGGCTACCACCGCCGCATCGCCAACTACTACCCCAATTTCAGCTCCACCCTGAACATGCGCAACATCACCAAGTGGGCCGAGCCGCTGACCATGGGCAAGGCGGTCCCGGAAGTGATGCGGCGCGCATTCTTTCAGCTGCGTAACGGCAGGCCCGGGCCGGTGCTCGTCGAGATCCCCGTGGACGTGTTCCGCGAGGACGTGCCCGACGACTGGCACTACACGCCGAGCTTCAAGACCCGCAGCGCTCCGGATCCGGACGCCGTGGCCACCGCGGCGCAGGTGCTGGCCAACGCCGAGAGCCCCGTCATCTACGCCGGTCAGGGCGTTCACTACGCCAGGGCCTGGGCGGAGCTGAAGTCACTCGCTGAGACCTGGAACATTCCGGTCACCACCAGCATCGAAGGCAAGAGCGCGTTTCCGGAGAACCACCCACTCTCGCTGGGGTCCGGCGGCAGGGCGAACCCGCGGCCGGTGAAGACGTTTCTGAACGAAGCCGATGTGATTCTCGGCATTGGCTGCAGCTTCGCGCTCACGGGCTTCGGCGTGCCCATGCCTTCCGGCAGAACGATCATTCACGCCACGTCCGACCCGATGGATCTGAACAAGGACGTGCCAGCACAGCACGGCCTCATCGGCGATGCGGCGTTGACGCTGCGGGCGCTCAGTCAGGCCATGGACGGCATGGATCGCGCTGCGGCGGAAGCCCGCGCCGGCGTCGGCGAGCGCATCGCCGCCATCCGCGAGGAGTGGCTGGGCGAGTGGATGCCCAAGCTCACCAACGATGATGCCCCCATCAACCCCTACCGGGTGCTGTGGGAGCTCAACGGCCTGGTGGACAAGGACAACACGGTGATCACCCACGATGCGGGCAGCCCCAGAGACCAGACCACCCCGTTCTGGGAGTGCACCAGCCCCTTGAGCTACATCGGCTGGGGCAAGACCACCCAGCTCGGCTACGGCCTCGGCCTCGCCATGGGCGCGAAGCTCGCCCGCCCGGACAAGCTGTGCATCAACGTCTGGGGCGACGCGGCCATCGGCTTCACCGGCATGGATTTCGAGACCGCCGTGCGCGAGCGGATCCCCATCCTGTCGATCCTGTTCAACAACTTCTCCATGGCCATCGAGATTCCCATCATGCAGGTCAGCCAGGAGAAGTACGGCGCCACCGACATCAGCGGCAACTACGCGGACATGGCCAAGGCCTTCGGCGGCTACGGCGAGCGGATAACCGATCCCGCGCATATCAGGGCTGCCCTGGAACGTGGCATCGAAGCGACCCGAGCGGGCAACCCGGCACTGCTGGAGTTCATCACCGACAAGGAGATCACGGTCTCCAACGAGTAACCCGGCGCCAGCCCCGATCAATCCGCGGCGTGCATGAGCGGCTCTTCGTCCAGATAGCTGCCGCGCCGCCGCTCTACGAGCCACAGCCGCGACGTTGTGAAGATCAGCAGCTGCACCAAGGCCATCCCGAAAACCGGCACGAGCACCGCGTTCCTTGCGCCCAGCACGCCGACGCACCAGCCGAGAAACGCTGACCCGAACGGCATGCCGCCCATGAGCCCCAGGGAATAGACCGACATCAGCCGGGCACGGTGACTGGGTGGAGACGCCTCCTGCACGATGGAACGTGACATGGTCATGCTGACACCGCCGCAGGTCCCCCACAGATAAATGACGGCGTAAAAGCCCCAGACCGGCAGCTCAACGTGCAGCAGCCCCAGAAAGCCGACGCTGAACACGCCCCACACCCCCAGCGCCCGGCCGGGTCGGTCGATGCCGCCTCGACGCCGCAGGAAGAAAACCACCGTGCAGGTGCCGAGCATGTTCGCAGCAAACGCCCCGGCGATGCCGCCTGCGCCCCCGCCATAGAGATCGCGGACCATCAGAGGAAGAATCACCAGGTAGGCCCCGGCGAAGAACACGCCCTGGGCAAAGGTCAGAAGAACGGCCGGACGGATCGCTTCCGAGCGCCAGGCCATGACGATGCCGTCCCCGATCTCGCGCAGCGCCGGGCGCCGCTCGCGCAACTCGGCCGCGGGCAGCCTCGGTATCCTCAATGTGGCCGCGGCCGCCGCGCCCATGAGCAGTGCCTGGAGTATGAAGAGCCAGAGCGGGCCCAGCTGGTCCGCGGTCGAGCCGAGTGCGAACCCGATGATCTGAACGCCGAACTGAACCCCGATGGCGAGGGTCACCACCCCCTGCACGTCGCTGCCGGCAACCCGGTTCAGCAGGGCGTCGCGGGCGGGCTGGGCGAAGGCGCCGAAGGAACCACCAATCACAGCCCAGCCCAGCAGCACCTCGTAGATGATGAGATCCGCCTGAGCCAGGGCGGCCATGACCAGCGGTGGCCCGATCATGCCGAGATGCAGACCGATCAGCAGCCGTCGCTGGTCGAAGCGGTCGCCCACGAGGCCGCCCCACAGAATCAGCAACAGCATCGGCAGCTGCAGGGACATCTGCGCAATGCCGACCCGGGCCGGCGATTCCTGAAGATAGACGGCCACCAGCCAGGGAAAGAGGACCATCTGAATGCCGCCGGGAACGAGAAACAGCCCTGTGCTCAGCAGGTACCACCGCAGACCGCGGTCCACGAGTCAGACGGCCGCCGACATGCGCCGGGTGACCAACCGAACGGCGATGAGACCCACGATCAGGGTGGCCACGTAAACCCCGCAGATGAACGTCAGGTCGTAGCTCGGAAGAATTGGCGCCATGAATCCGAGCACGTGGAAGCTCAGCACCACGATGGCGATGTTGTAGAAGGCGAGTTCCTTGGCAATGCTCGTGCTCAGGTCCGGGTCGACAATGCGAAGCAGCAGCAGGCCGCTTCCCGTGCTGCCGCAGCAGCAGCCGAATGAGGTAAGAGAACGCTCCGCCGAGAGGTTCGGCAGGCGCCGGCCGAGACCGAAGCAGAGCACGGCGGTCACGGCGGCAACCGCGAGGCAGACCACCAGGATCGGCAGGATGAACTCCGAGAGCAGCGCGAAGTGAATGCTCATGATGGTCGCCACGACCATGAAATCCACGGACGTACCGGTGATTCGCCGCTGGGTCTCGTCGTCGATGAAGTGGCCCAGGCCGAAACGGTCGAGAAGCGATCGCATGATCACGCAGACCATCAGGCCGTGAACGAAGAAAAGATTGTGGCTGAAAAGAACGCCGAAGTTCACGTCGCCAATGGCCCATCCATCGGCGATCGGCCGCATGAAGTTCAGATACTGATCCGTGACAAGATACGCAACGCCGAGAATGGCGATGTGAAACGCCAGCGTGTCGATGTTCGCGGAGTGAGTGATCTGGCGACCCGAGGAGACGTCGGCATCAGGCTCGAGGATACCTTGTTGAAACTCTTCGTCTATGCGCGCGACCCGGTTCACGTTGCGCCCTGCCTTGATGGCATGCCGCGCCACCGGAACGCCGACGGCAAAAGCGACGAGGAAGCCCGCCGAGGCGTAGATGACTCCGAAATTGATGGCATGGACCACGCCCAACTCCGTCTCCCAGATCGAGGCGTAGGCGAGCGCCTGCCCAGGCCCCTGGGTAAACCCGTGCGTGGCCAGAAGGCCGAGAAAGCTCGACAGCTCGCCCCCCGTCAAAGCGTTATAGCCCAACAGCGCGCCCAGCCCGACGAGGCCCTGGGTCACGAGGCTGACCACCCAGACCACCGACATCCACATGCCACCGGGCACGACCGAGGCGTTTCTCCCGCCTGCCCTGCTCCCGCCGGTCAGGCAGAGCGACATGAAGCTCAACGTGAAGAAGTGAAAGGTGAAGACCGTGAAATCGCTGCTTTCGTAGCCGAAAGACAAGCCAGCCGAGACCAAAGCAAAGCCGAGGATCCCCCCCACCAGGCTGGCGGGCACGAGAGCCCTGCGCAGAAACGGCACCCTGGCGCGCAGCGCTGTGCCGGCGAGCAGCATGCACACCATGAACGCAAAGGCGATCACCCCCGGAAATGTCGAAGCCATCTTGAACCCCTTGTGTTTTAGAACCCCGCCCGCCCTCGGGCGTCAGGCCTGATAAACCCTCTCCCCGCCAACCCAGGTCTCTAAAACCCGAACGGCGCCAATGCGGGCCGGCGGAACGCTGCGCGGATCCTGTTCGAGCACGACCAGATCCGCCAGCTTGCCGGGCTCCAGGGTGCCGATCTCGTGATCGGAGTGACACTGCCAGGCCGCATCTCGGGTCATGGCGCGCAGCGCCTGATCCACGTCCACGCACTCATCGGGCGCCAGAACCTCGTTGTCGGTGCGCCAAAGCCGGCGGGTCACCGCGTTCTCGATGCAGCGCAGTGCACCCATATCCGTCACCGGCTCGTCCGAATGCAGGGTCCAGCGGACGCCCTTCGCCTCGCAGGCGGCCGTCCGGTCCAGGAGGCTGGCCTTCTCCACCCCGAAGATCTCGTCGCGAAACGCCTTGCCCCACCAGTAGACGTGACCGATCAGGAAGCTGGGCGAGAGGCCCAGGTCGGCTATCCGGTCGATCTGCTCGTCGTGGAGGATGCTGCAGTGCTCTATCCGGCACCGCGCCCGCGCCGGGTCCAACCCGGCCTCCCGCGCGGCCTCGAAGGCGTCCAGCACCCTGTCGATGGCGAGATCGCCGTTGGCGTGCACGGCCACCGGCCACCCCTGTTCCAGCCTTCGCCTCACCGCCTCGTTCAGCGCGTCGGGTTCGATGTAGGCGATGCCGCGACTGTCCGCATTCATGAACGGTTCCCGCTGCAGCCCGCTCAATCCCTGATTCGAGCCGTCGCTGACGATTTTCCAGGCGCTCGCGCGCACCCAGCTGTCCCCGGTGCCAAAGGAAACGTCGGAAGCGTCCCAGTCCGGCGCGAGGGTGTTGAACAGGGAGTAGCGAAAGCGCGCCGTCATCCGGTTGCTCTGGCGCAGGGCTTCGTAAAGAGCGAGCTCCTTCGGGCCCTGCATCGCGCCGGTTCCCTGGTCGCAGATGGTCGTGAAGCCGACGCTGTTGGCGTGGCGGAACACGTCCAGGCATCCCTCGACCAGGTCGTGCTGCCGCAGCGCAGGGTTGTGCCGCGAGACCATGGCCTGGGACACCCCGCCCTTCAGCACGCCGTCCGGCCGCCCGTCCGCCAGGCGCCCGAACGGTGAGCCCTCCGGATCTGGCGTGTCCCGCGTGATCCCGGCAATCTCCAGGGCCAGGGAGTTGCAGTAGCCGAAGTGCAGCGACGCGTTGTAGACGAAGATGGGGTGCACCGTGCTGACCGCGTCCAGCATGGCGGCCGTGAGCGTGCCGGGACCCTCCTGCAGCGAAGGGTCGAACTGGCGGCCCATGATCCACTCGCCGGGCTCGGTGGCAGCCGCGACCTCTCTGAGCCTCTCCAGCGCTCCGCTCACCGCGGGGAAACGGAACGGTCCCACGTTCTCGAAGCGCCGGAGCACCGCGATGGCCGAGAGATGCATGTGGGGTTCGACGAATCCGGGCAGGATGGTTCTGCCCCCGCAGTCGATGCGCACCGTATCCTCCCCCACCTGCGGAGCAGAGTCGGCGTTCCCCACCCACTCGATGCGCCCGTCGGAGATCAGCAGGGTGTCGAACTCCGACCGGGCATCGTCCATGGTCAGGATCCGGGCATTGCAGAACAGCGTCGGCACCGGCGCCCTCGGCGCGGCGGGGACCGACCGAGCGGCCTGCGCTTCGACGTCGAGCCCTACCCGACGGAGGAGTTCGCCCAGGGTAGCCGCGCAGCACGGACAGCCGTGGGGGCCGTGGGCGAGGCATGGGCCCTCGTGAACACGGTCTGATCCGTACGTGGTTGCCTCGTCGTACACGCCCGTCTCCCCTCGATCCGGAAAGGCAATAGGTTACGCTATTTGCCCCGTGCCCACATTGACGAGACTGGACCCGGAGGGCGCAATGAGGCACCTTTGTACCCACGGTATCGGGAGGAAGAGCGATGACTACCGGAACGGTCGTGATGATCGTCATGACCACGCTGGCCGTGATCGTCGGCGTCGTCGCGATGCGCGTATCCTGGCGGATCGTCAACCGGCTTTCGGAAGAGCGCCCGCAGAACGAGGAGCGCTGATCCGAAACGCGGGGACCGCCGTCAGTCTGCCGGCGGCACGGGCCCGGTGCCTGAGCGAAATTGATTCAACGGAGGAACGACCGTGGCAAAGCGCGTCGACTGGTACTACTACCGCAACGGCTGAACCAGCTGCACCAGAGCATCCAAGTTTTTGGAGGCAAGTAACATAGAGATCAAGGACCGCACGCCGGCGAGCAAGAAGCTCACTGAGCCGGATGCGCGGGAGCTGCTCGGCAAGGCATCGAAGATGATCGTCGCGAAGGGCAAGAAAGTCAGCGAGTTCGCCGGTGGCAAAGCAGCCTCCGACGAAGCCGTGGCCGCCATGCTCGGGCCGACGGGCAACATGCGCGCTCCCACGGTGAAAGTGGGCAAGACGCTGCTGGTCGGGTTCAACGAGGAGGCTTACGGCGGCGTGTTCGGCGGTTAGCGCCGGCGGTGGCCGCGGAGGGACGCGAAGATGAAGTTCGGCATCTTCTACGAGCTGCAGTTGCCGAAGCCGTGGGAAGCGGACAGCGAGTATCGGCTGTTCAACGACGCGCTGGACCAGATCGAGCTCGCCGACCGGCTGGGCTTCGACTACGCCTGGGAGGTGGAGCACCATTTCCTGGAGGAGTACTCCCACTCCTCGGCGCCGGAGGTCTTCCTGGCGGCCGCCAGTCAGCGCACCCGCAACATCCGCCTGGGCCACGGCATCGTGCAGTTGCCCACCAACCACCCCGCCAGGGTGGCGGAGCGGGTTTCGACCCTGGATCTGATCAGCCACGGCCGCGTGGAGCTCGGGCTGGGCGAGGGTTCCAGCGTCACGGAGCTGCACCCCTTCGGCCGCCGGTTCCGCGACAAACGCGCCGTGTGGGAAGACGCGGTCAGGGCCACCCTGCCGATGTTCTGGGAGGAGGGCTGGGAATACCATGGCGAGTTCTTCGACTTCCCCCTGCGCAACGTGATTCCCAAACCCCGACAGCAGCCGCACCCGCCGCTGTGGGTCGCCTGCTCACAGATGGACACCATCCGCATGGCCGGGCGCAGGGGCATGGGCGCGCTCGGCTTTTCGTTCGTAAGCCCGGAGTCCGCGCGGGCATGGTGCCACGCCTACTACAATGAGTTCGTCAAGCGCCAGGACCGGCTCTGCGACTACCGGCCCAACGCAAACCTGGCCGTGGTCTCACCGTTCATGTGCTGCGAAACCGACGAGGAAGCCCAGCAGAAGATGGACGGCTGGTCCTTCTTCCAGTTCGCCCTGATTCTCTACAACAAGGAAGGGCCCTTCGAGCCGGGCACGGTCAACCTGTGGGATCGCTACCAGGAGTGGAAGCGCTCGGGCAAAGGGGATGATCTGACGCCCAACTCGGGGCTCGTGGGCTCACCGGAGACGATCCGCAAACGTCTTCAGCAATTCCAGGACGTGCACATCGACCAGGTCATCCTGCTCAATCAGGCCGGCAAGAACCGTCACGAGGACATCTGCGCAAGCCTTGAGCTGTTCGCTGGAGAGGTGATGCCCGAGTTCCATGCCGCGGACGCCGATCACCAGATCTGGAAGCAGGACGTCCTGGACGGCTCGCTGGAGCTCGAAGAGATCGACACGGACCCGTACAGCATCTACTCGCTCCAGACGCCCACAAGCAAAGCGTCCTGAGCGATTTCGACGTCGAGGGGGAAACAAAATGTGGTTACGTCTGCGCCAGATCGCGTTGGTCGCTGCTGAGCTAAAGCCCATCGAAGCCCAGCTCGAGTCGGTGCTGGGCATCCAGGTCTGCTATCGCGATCCCGGGGTCGCGCACTTCGGTCTGGAAAACGCGCTGTTGCCCATTGGAAATCAGCTGCTGGAAGTCGTGGCGCCCATCGCAGAGAACACGGCCGGCGGGCGCTACCTGGAGCGGCGCGGCGGCGACGGCGGGTACATGGTCATCACCCAGTGCGACGACCATGGGCCTCGGCGACGCCGGGTGGAGGAGCTGGGCATCCGCATCGTCAACCAGTACGACAGCGGCGAGTTCCGCAACATGCAGATGCATCCCAAGGACACCGGGGGATCCTTTTTCGAAATCGACGAGCAGCTCGGAGAAGGTGCCCATGACATCGACGGGCCCTGGGAGCCCGCCGGCCCACAATGGCAGCAGGGCCGCCGACTCGACCGGGTGAGCGGCATCGCCGCCGCGGAGATTCAGGCCGACGACCCTGCCAGGGTCGCCGCGCGCTGGTCCGAGATCGCCCAGATCCCGCTGGCCAGCACGGCGGACGGGAACCCGGCGCTCACGCTCGACAACGCGACCGTCCGCTTCGTTCCCTGTTCCGACGGCCGCCCTGAGGGCCTCGGCGGCATCGACGTGCTAGCCACGGATGCTGCGGCGGTCATGGCGGCCGCACGCGATCAGGGCCTGGTGACGGGCGCGCGGCAGGTCTACCTGTGTGGCATGCGCATCAACCTGATATGACCGGCTATACCGACATCGAGGTCGAAATCGAGGATCCTGCCTGCCTCATCCGGCTCAACCGCCCGGACAAGCTGAACGCCTTCACCTACCACACGCTGCGCGAAATCCGACAGGCCATCGAGGCCGCCGCTGGGGATCCCCGGGTGGTGGGCATCGTGATCACCGGCAACGGCCGCGGGTTCTCCGCCGGCCTCGATGCCCAGGTGCTGGCGGAGGTCACCTCGAAAGGCGGGCGCGCGAGCAGCGACGTTACGGCAGAGCACGAACTGCCGGGAATTTTCAGCTACCTCCTGGAAGTACCGAAACCCGTCATCGCCGCGGTGAACGGCGTGGCGGCCGGCGGCGGGCTCATTCTGGCGCTCATGAGCGACCTTCGGATCGCCTCCAGCGAGGCGAGCTTCGTCACGGTCTTCTTGAAGCGCGGCCTCATCGCCGAGCACGGTTCGAGCTGGCTGCTGCCACGCCTGGTCGGCACCGGCCGCGCGCTGGACCTGCTCTGGATGAGCGATCGGATCGACGCGCAGACGGCCGCCGACATCGGCCTGGTGGAGCAGCTCGCGGGACCCGACGAGCTCATTCCCACGGCCATGGACTACGTCCGGCGCCTGGCGGACGTCTCGGCACCCAAGGCCATCGCCGCTACCAAGCAGCTCGTCTACCGGCACGTGGGTATGGGCTACGCTGAAGCGCTTGCGGAAGCCGATCGGGTGCAGAGCGAGTTCGTGGCGGCCCCGGACGCCGCCGAGGGCGCGCGCGCCCTGCTTGAGAAGCGCCCTCCCCGCTTCGATCGCCTGGGCGCGACAGACGACTGAACGGAGCCCTACCCATGGAGACGATCCTCTTCGAAGCATCGGGCGGCGTCGGCAGGCTGACCCTGAACCGTCCCGATCGGCTGAACGGCATGACCAACCAGATGCTGATCGAAACCCACGACTGCCTGATCGACGTAGCACGCCGGGACGACGTGCGCGTGCTGCTGCTCACCGGTGCAGGCCGGGGATTCTGCCCCGGAGCGGACCTGAAGCATTACGCCGCAGGCGAAGCGGACGTGGCTTCCGAGCCGCGACACTTCCAGGTGCCCGTGCTGCTGCACGGGATGCCCCAGATCACGATCGCTGCGATCAACGGCCCCTGCGCGGGCGCAGGGCTCGGCTGGGCCTGCGGCTGCGACCTGCGCATAGCCGCCCGCTCCGCCAACTTCAACACGGCGTTTCTCAAGGTGGCATCGGCCGGCGACATGGGCGGGCCCTGGAGCCTGCCCCGCCTCATTGGCGCCGCGAAAGCGCGGGAGCTGTATTTTCTGGCAGAGAAGTTCGGGGCCGAAGAGGCCCTGGCCATGGGCCTCGTGAGCCGGGTATTCGAGGACGAGCATTTCGCCGAGGAGGCAGAGGCCATGGCCGAAGCGCTGGCGGCGTCATCCCCTCACGCGCTCCGCACGATGAAGCAGAACTTTCTCGACGCCGAGCGTCTGAGCTTCACCGAGTACGTTGAACTCGAGACCGACCGCCACCTGGAAGTCATGGCGCACCCGGACGCCCGTGAGGCGTTTCAGGCTTTCGTCGAGAAACGGCCGCCCCGGTTCGAATCCAGCAAGTAATCCGATGACGCACACACCAATACGAGGAGGCCGAACGTGAGCGGGAACGCGCAGAAATCGATTTTCATTACCGGTGGGGCCGGCGGCATGGGCATGGCGACTGGACGTCTCTTTGCCGAGCAGGGCTGGTTCGTCGGCCTTTTTGACCTGGATGAGTCCGCCCTGGCGCAAGCGCGGGAAGCGTTCGATGCCTCGCAGTGCCTGGTCCGGCGACTCGACGTCACCAGCGAGGCCGACTTTGCCGATGCGATGGCCGAGTTCTCCGAGCGCACCGGCGGGCGCATGGACGTGATGTTCAACAACGCCGGCATCGCGCCGGGCGCGTGGCTCGACGAGATGCCGCTGGACACCATTCGTAAAGTCATCGACATCAACGTCATGGGGGTGATCATCGGCATTCGCGCCGCCCTGCCCCTGCTGCGGGCAACGCCGGGCTCGCTGTGCATGAGCACGTCCTCCTCCGTGGCGACATACGGACACGCCATGCGCGCCGCCTACACGGCGTCGAAGTTCGCGGTCAAGGGCCTGACCGAAGCGCTCAGCCTGGAGTTCGAACGATTCGGCATCCGCACCGCCGACGTGCTGCCGGGCTGCATCGACACGCCGATGTTGCGCAACGCCCTGGCCGCGCGAACGGGCGAGCCCTTCGACGAAGCGCTCTTCGAGACGCTGCCCAAGGAAGGTGCTTACCGGCTGGTGCCGGTGACGGCCATCGCGGAAGCCGTATGGAACGCCTATCACTCTGACGTGATCCACTGGTACGTGCCCGAGGAGGTCGGCGAGATAGACCGCCTGAAGGGGGTGGACTTCGACGCCGCCCGGGCCGAGACCCGGGCGTTCCTGTTCGGCGAGCCGTAACCGCTCGCAACCCTCCCTACCTAGTAGGCGGACGTCCCGGGCAGGTAGCGCTCGCGGTCGCGCACGTCGAACTTCAGGTGCAGGTGCTCCAGCCCACGCAGGAAGCTGCTGGGCACGTGCAGAAAGCGGTCATCCGGATCGGCCAGACGGATGTTATCCAGCCGGTGCAGGAGAATCGTGAACGCCGAGAGCATCTCCTGTCTCGCCAGCGCCGCGCCGGGGCAATGGTGCGGACCGGACCCGAACGCCAGGTGGGCGCCGGCTTTGTCCCGTTCGATGTCGAAAACCTCTGAATCTTCAAAGACGTCCTCGTCCCGGTTCGCCGACGCGTAGCCTATGGCCACCATGGATCCCTTGGGAATCGAGGCACCACCGAGCTCGGTATCCTGGGTGGTGATCCGCCACAGATGGAGCACGGGTGTCTCAAAGCGCAGCGACTCTTCGAGGAAATTCCGTATCAGCTTCGGGTCGTCCCGCATCTTCTCCATCAGCCCCGGCCGCTGGAGCAGGAGCATCATGGCGGACCCGATGGCGTTGGTGGTGGTCTCGTTGCCCCCCGTCAGGAGCTGATCGAGCAGATCCTGGAGTTCGAACATGTCCAGCGGACGCTCGGAACCGCCTGGCTCGTCGACAACCTTGGCCTGGACGAGATCGGTGATGATGTCGTCGCGCGGCTCGGCGCGGCGCGCCTCCATGACCTCGGCGAAGAACTTCTGGGCCTCGACCACCAGCTGCCCGCACTTCAGCGCAGCCGCCTCGTCCACGAACCCACCGCCAGGTGCGAGCATGGCGTCGGACCATTCTTTGAGCCGCCAGATCTTGTCGCGCGGAACGCCGAGCTGGTCGGCGATCACCGTGCAGGGCAGCGGGATGGCGAATTCCCAGACCAGATCCACCTCCCCCTTGTCGATGAACTGATCGATGAGGTCGTTGACCACGGTCTCGACGTACCCGGTCATCTTGCGGATCCGGCTGACGGTGAAGGCGTGGTTGATCAGCTTGCGATACTTGGAATGCACCGGCGGATCCGTCCGCTGCAGCGTGGACACGCGCCGCCAGCCATGCTCGCTCTTGTACTCTTCGGCGATGTTCCGCTCTACGCCGCGGTGGCCGCCGTACTCGAAAATGTTGTTCGAAAAGATCTCAGGGTGCTTCTTCACGTGGCGGACGTCTTCGTAGCGGCTGACGTACCAGGCGCCGAGCTCTTCCATGAAGTAGACGGGCTGCTCGTGCCGGATCGCGTTGAAATAGGGAAACGGACACTCTCGCGTCTCGTCCTCCATCAGGTTGAAACTCGCCGGGTCTGACATGCGCTCTCCCACCAAAGACACATTCAACGGGTTAATCCTACCAGCAAAGCGGGTGCCGAACCCCTAGAATCAGACCAACACCAAAGGGAGGCAGCCGCCATGAAGATCGGAGTGTTCGCAACCTTCATGTCGCCGTTGGGGACGGCGGAGATGATCCAGGATTTCGGCCGTCAGGCCGAGGCGGCGGGGCTCGATTCCATCTGGATGGGAGAGCACGTGGTCCTGTTCGACGAGATGGAGTTCCCCTACCCGGGATCCCGGGACGGCCGTATCCCGGTTCCCGAGGGCGGCGGGCTGCTCGATACCGTCGCCACCTTCGGGCTGCTCGCGGGAAGCACTTCCCGGCTGCGTCTCGGCACGGGCATCTGCCTGGTCCCTCAGAGAAACCCCATCTACACAGCCAAGGAGTTTGCGACCCTGGACTGGCTGAGCGGCGGCCGGATCGACTTCGGCATCGGGGTGGGATGGTGCAAGGAAGAGGTGATCGCCTGCGGCTACGGCTGGGAAGACCGGGGCGAGCGATGCGACGAGTTCCTCACGCTCATGCGCAAGCTGTGGACCGAGCCGGTGGTCAGTTACACCGGCAAGCACGTGGACGTGCAGGGCTGCCGCATGGATCCCAAGCCGATCCAGAAACCACACATCCCCTTCATCGTCGGCGGCCACACGCCTCGCGCCATGCGCCGCGCCGCCGAGTTCGGCGTAGGCTGGTACGGTTTCGGGATCACCCCGGATCAGACATCGGCCGTGCTGGCCGGGCTGGACGCGGCGCTGGGGGCGGCGGGCCGGTCACGGGACGGCTTCGAGATCATCATTACTCCGGCAAGCGAAGACGCTGACGCCATCGCCGCCTTCGGCGATCTGGGCGTGGACCGGCTGATCCTGCACCTCGGCTCGCAGCGGCCGGAGAAGCTGGCCGCGCGCATGGACCAACTCGCGTCCCTGGTCCAGGTCGCCGCCTGAAGCGCCGGCAGGCGGACACGTCACCGCTGAGATCGGTCGTGGCACAATGGGGCCGCGGAAGGATCTCAACCAGATTGGAGACATTTGCTCATGGCACGCCTTGCAGGAAAAAACATCGTCGTCACCGGCTCGTCAAGAGGCCTGGGGCGCGCGTTCGCCATCGGCATGGCGGCCGAGGGGGCCAGCGTGGTCATCAACGGCACGAACCGGGAAGCGCTGGCGGAGGTCGAGGAGACCATTGCTTCCGCAGGCGGCAACGTCCTGGCGATCGCGGGATCCGTCGCAGAAGAGGCCACCTGCGCGCAGCTGGTATCCGGTTGCGTGGAATCCTTCGGCAGCATCGACGTCATGATCAACAACGCCGGCATCGTTCGCGACCGGACGCTGTTGAAGATGACCGTCGAGGAGTGGGACGACGTGCTGGCCGTCAACCTGCGCGGCGCGTTCGCCTGCACCAAGCACGCAGCGCTCGCCATGCGCGAGGCCGGCGGGGGGCACATCGTGCAGGTCATCTCCGCCTCGGGCCTGTCCGGCGGGTTCGGTCAGGGCAACTACGCGGCAGCCAAGGCGGGAATGATGGGCCTCCTGCGCACGGCCGTGCTGGAGCTTTCCCGATTCAACATCCGCAACAACGCGTTGTGGCCGGTGGCCGAGACCGAAATGACACAGGTGGTGTTCGAGCGCGCCGCCGCCATGGCCAAGGAACAGGGCACCGAGCCCCCCACACCAGCGGAGATGGGCTTCGGCAAGCCCGAGGAAGTCGCTCAGGGGCTCGTGTGGCTGGTCAGCGACGGGGCCGCTCACTTCGACGGTCAGTGCATGTCGTTCAATGGCCGCAAGACGGCCATCTGGCGGCACCCGGCAGAGGAGCACGTATCCTTTCACGACGACCCCTGGAGCTTCGACGAGCTGAACGACTACTACGCAGACGTCGAGCCGCTGCCCATCTACCGGCCCGTTCGCGCCCAGTAGGCCCCTGCTCAGCGGTGGGGAGGCCCATTCACCAGCGCGGCCGGCGCTTCTTCACCGCTCCTGCGCGGCAAGGGCCTCGGCCTCGCCAAGGCTGACGGCGTAGGCACGCCGGCCAAGCCAGAGCGAGAACCCCGCGACCATTCCGAACAGGCTGGTCAGCGTAATCAGCGAGTAACGCACGCCTTCTGCTCCGGGGAAGACGTACTCGTTGAACGCCCCCGCCACCGGGGGGCCCAGCATCATGCCGATCGACACCGTCAGCATGTAGAGAGCGGCAACCTGGGCACGCATGTTCGGCGGCGTGATCACCGGGAGCGAGCCGGCGGCGATGCCAAAGGGCGAATTGATGAAGATCATCGCAGGGACATAGAGCACGAAAGCCCACATCGGCGAGGGCACGAACTGAATGAGGAGGATCGTCGGCACCGAGAGCAGCCCGCCGATCATCCCCGCCGTGATGTTGGCATCACCCCGGCCCCGCTCGCCGAGCTTTCGCGCCAGCACGGCGATGAGGATGGGGCCCAACGGGCCCGCGAGGAAGAATATCCAGCCGAATATCTGAGATGCGTCCGCCGCGTCGTACCCGTGGACGCGAACGAAAAACGAAACGGTCCAGAACACGAACGCGTAGCCCATGAGCGCGAACGCGAGGAACCCGATGTGGTGGCAGACAAGGGTCCGGGCGTTCCGCCGATAAAAGACGGTGATCTCGGCAAGGGTGGCCGCCTCCTGCCCGGCGGCGCCCCCTGCGGAGCGGCGCACCGGCTCCCTGAGCAGCAGCAGCAGAAACGCCAGGATCATGCCCGGCGCCCCCACGTAAACGAACGTCTGCTGCCATGGGCGCAGCTCTCCGATCAGGGGCAGAACCATGGGCTCCGCCTGCTCGACGATGTTCAGGACCACACCACCGATGATGAAGGCGATCCCCGACCCCATGATCGCGCCCGTCTGAAAGATGCTGAGGGCCAAGGGGATCTGATCCCGCGGAAAGTAGTCGCCGACCATGGACGTGGTGGCCGGCGTGAGCGTCGCCTCGCCGATGCCCACGCCGATCCGGGCCAGAAAGACGTTCCAGTAATTCCGCGACAACCCACAGGCAATGGTCATCAGGGACCACAGGAAGATACCGGCGGCGATGATGTGCTTGCGGCTCTTGCGGTCAGCCAGCCACGCAATAGGGAGAGCGGCCACGGCATAGAACAGCGCAAAAACGCCATAGAGCCAGCCGATCTGAGCATCGCCGACGCCCAGGTCCGCCTTCATCGGGTCGACCACGATGGCAACCACCTGCCGGTCGATGAAGGCAATGAGCGCGGCGACGACCAGCACCGCCACGACGAACCAGGCGTAGGCACGGTTCGGATACGGCAAGGACCGCGCGGCAGCCGCGATCCCGCGGTCGTCTGTTCCGGCCTGATCGCTCAGAGCGCGGTGCCCCCGTGAACTTCCATGAGCGCGCCGGTGATGCCACCGCCGAGGTCGGAAGCGAGCAACAGGGCTACCGCCGCGACCTCCTCCACGGTGTTGATCCGCTTGATGGCCGCCTCCTGGGCGTAGCCGTCGATGTACTGCTCGTAGGTCATGCCGAGGGACTTCGCCGCCTCGGCACCGGTAATGGTCATCAGGTCGGTTTCCACCGCGCCCGGCAGGATGGCGTTGGAGGTGATCCCGTCGGGACCGTTCTCGTAGGCCACCACCTTGGTCAGGGCGTTGATGGCGTGCTTGTTGACGATGTAGTGGCCCACCGTCGTCTTGTTGATAAGCAGCCCCTCCACGGAGGAGATGTTGATGATCCGGCCCCACTTGCGGGAAAGCATGTCGGGCAACGCCCGCCGCGTGCCCCAGAAAGTCGCGTTGAGCATCCAGTCGAGGGCCTCGTTCCATGCCTCGTCGCCGAGCTCGGAGATCGGCGCGAATCCGGACGAGCCACCGGCGTTGTTCACCAGAATGTCGATCTTGCCGTAACGGGCGATGGTGCCGTCCACAAACGCTTCCACGTCCGCCTGAACTCGAACATCACCGGCGATGAAATGGGCCGAGTCTCCTGCACCCATCTCTTGCAGGGCGCGCTGGCCCTTCTCGGGCGTTCGCCCGTTCACCACGACCTTGGCTCCCTCGGCCAGAAACGCCTCGGCGATGCCACGACCGATGCCCCTCGTCCCGCCCGTGATGGCGGCAACCTTCCCTTCCAGTTTCATGGATCAGTTCGTCTCCGTCTCTGAAAAAAATCTCCCGCCGCGGTCGGGCGGCTGCCGAGCCGCGTCAGCATCAGCCGTCCTGAAAGCTCTGCCTTGAACCAACCTCGTCGAGATACCTCGCGATGTTCGGCAGGTCGAAGGGCAGGTCCAGCTTGACCATCTGCGCGAACTGCAGCGCTACCGCAAAGGTAATGTCGGCGATGCTGAACTTCTCGCCCGCCAGAAACCGGGAACCGCTGAGCGCGGTGTCGAAGCGCGCCAGCGCATCCGCCGCGTTGCCCAGCGCAATGGCGCCCCACTCCTTGGACACCTTCTCGCGGTCCTTGAAGAAGCCCGTCAGGTTTCTGAACGCGCCGGTAGCCTGAAGCATGAAGTTGATCTCGGCCCGGCGGTTCCACATCTCGATGATCGCCATCTCCAGGGGCTCGCGGCCGAACAGCGAGGGCTCCGGGTTGAGACCCTCGAAGTAACGGCAGATGGCGACGGACTCAGAAAGGCAGGTGCCGTCGTCGAGCTCGAGCACGGGAACCCGGCCGAACGGGTTGAGCTTGCGGTATTCGTCGGTGAGATTCTCGCCGCCACGGATGTCCACCCTGACGGTGGGCAAAGCGTCGATGCCCTTCTCCGCCAGAAAGACGTGGACCCTGCGCGCGTTGGGCGATGGCGACTCGTGCAGCCTCATCGGATATCCCCCCATTCCTGCGAAGCGGACAATTGTACGCGATGTGCAATACCATGATTCCGTTCCAAGGACAAAGCATATGACCCACACCGTCTCCCTCACCAGGCGCTGGCCCGCAGCGGTGGAGGCCCATCTCGAGTCGCTTTACGACGTCTCGGTGGACGCTACCGACCGGCCGCGCACACGCGACGAGCTGGCCGCCGCGCTGGCCGGCTCGGACGCGCTCTGCCCCACCGTGACGGACAGGATCGATGCCGACCTGCTTAGCTCGGCAGAGGTGCAGACGGGAATCATCGCGAGCTTCGGCGTCGGTCACGAGCACATCGACCTGGATGCTGCCCGGGCGCGCGGGATCGTGGTTACCAACACGCCCGGCGTGCTGACCGACTGCACGGCCGATCTCACCCTGGCGCTGCTGCTCGGCGCCGCGCGTCGGGTTGGTGAGGGCGAACGGGAGCTCCGCGGCGGAAACTGGGCCGGCTGGCGCCCGACCCACATGATGGGTACGCGGGTGACGGGCAAGACGCTGGGCATCGTTGGCCTCGGCAGGATCGGCGTCGCCGTAGCCCGACGCGCCCGCCTGGGTTTCGGTATGCGCGTGCTCTTCCACAACCCGACGCCGCCACCGCCGGAACGCATCGCGGATGCGGGCGCCGAGCCTTGCTCGACGCTAGACGAGTTGCTGCGACGGTCCGATTTCGTGTCGCTGCACTGCCCCGCCACGCCCGATACCCATCATCTGATCGACGCGGAGCGTCTCGCCCAGATGCCGGCCCATGCTTATCTCATCAATACGGCTCGAGGCACGGTGGTGGATTCCGACGCGCTGGCGACGGCGCTGCGCGAGCGCCGAATCCGCGGCGCCGGCCTCGACGTCTACGAGGGCGAGCCGGAGGTGCCCGCCGGCCTGCTGGAGCTCGACAACGTCATGCTGCTGCCCCACCTCGGCAGCGCCACGCAAGAGACCCGCACGGCCATGGGCATGCGGGTAGCTGAGAATCTGGCAGCGTTTTTCGCCGGGAGCGAGCCTCCGGATCGACTTGTCTGATAGACTTTCGCGCAACACAAAGGCAACGCGCTGGGGGGGTACCATGGCGTCATCAGCTGACGACATCGCGGCCATTCACAAGCTCCAGGCCGACTGGAACGCGGCCGTGGAGGCCGGCAGCGTCGACGGTTACGCCGCCGTGCTGGACGACGACATCGAGCTGCTGCCCACCGATGCGGAAACCATCAGGGGCATCGCCAACTACCGCGCCATGCTGGACGGCGTGTTCACCACCGACGACTTCCGAATCGAGATCGCGGTGCCCGCCACCATCGAGGTGGACGGTGACATGGCCTGGTCACGCTACGACTACGTCATTCACCGCACGGCCAAGGACGGCAGCGGGACGTTCAGCAGCTACCGGAAGTTCCTGGACGTCATGCGCCGCCAGGACGACGGCGGCTGGCGGGTGTACAAACATATCTGGAACTACATCGACCCCGATGTAGTACCCTAGGGGCATTCGAAGAGGGAGGACTCAATCATGTCGAGAGTACTGATAAGCGGCGCGAGCCGGGGAATTGGCCTTGAGTTGGTAAAGCAGTACGCGGCGGCCGGCGACGAGGTGATCGCCTGCGTGCGGGACACCGGCAACGCCGCGCTGCTTGACGAGGTCGCCAGCGGGGCGGACAACGTCACCGTCCAGCAGATGGACGCCGGCGACCCGGCCTCCATCGAAGCGGCGGCCGCTGCCATTGGCGATGCGCCCATCGACGTCCTGATCAACAACGCCGGCGCCGTGGGCGGCCAGCATCAATCCATCGATGACGTCGACATCGAGGAGTGGCATCGAACCCTGGACATCAACACCATCGGGCCGCTGCTCATCTCCCGGGCGTTCAAGAGCAACCTGGCGGCTTCCGGTGACGGCAAGCTGATGATCGTCACCAGCCAGCTCGCAGCCTCCACCTGGCCCATGGGGGGGATGTACATCTACTCCACGACCAAGGCCGGGGTGAGCAAGGTCGGCCAGATTCTGGCGCTGGACTGGAAGGAAGAGCCCATCACCGTGGGTCTCATGCATCCGGGCTGGGTGCAGACCGACATGGGCGGTCCCCACGCGGAGATCACCGCCGAGGAGAGCGCGTCGGGCATCCGCGGCGTGATCGCCGGCATGACCAAGGCGGACTCGGGCAACTTCTACAAGTGGAACGGCGAGATCCATCCCTGGTAGGAGGTTTCCTCTCACCCGGACAGGTGTCGCCTTGAGCGCACACCGAATAGAAGTCACCACACTCGGCGATCTGCTGCTGCGCGCGGCGGATCGCCACGGTGACCGTGACGCCATCATCTTCCCGGACGCAAGNNGACCGGGGCGACCACGTCGGCATCCTGATGCCCAATTGCCTGGACTACGTGGAGTGCCTCTTCGCCGTCCAGCTGCTCGGCGCCATGGCCGTGCCCGTCAACGCCCGCTACAAGGCCCGTGAGCTCGCGTACGTGGTGGAGAACGCCGATCTCTCGGCCATCCTGATCAGCGACATCATCTCCGAGTACGCCGACTTTGCCGAGCTGCTGCAGGAAGCGTTCCCGGAGCTGGCCACCGGCGCGGACCCCCGGGGCCTCGAGCTGCCCGGCGCGCCGAAGCTCAAGACCGTCGTGATGCTCGGAAGCTCGGCGCCTGCCGGCATCGTGCCCCGGTCCGAGCTCGACGCGTTGGCGGCGGAGTGCCACGACGCCGACGTGGAGGATCGCCGGGTCTGCGCCCGGGTGCGGGACCAGGCCATCATGATGTACACCTCCGGCACCACGTCGGATCCGAAGGGTTGCCCGCTCAGCCACGAGGTGCTGGTGCGAAACGGCTTCAACATGAACCGCGAGCGCTACTTCCTCGACGAGACCGATTGCTTCTGGGCTCCGCTGCCGATGTTCCACATGGCCTCCATCCTGCCCATGATCTGCTGCATGGACGCTGGCGCGGCCTTGCAGTCGATGACCCACGTCGAAGCCGGCATGGCCCTGGAGATGATGGAGCGCGACGCAACGACCGTCGCCTTCCCGTCCTTTCCGACGGTCACCAACGAGCTGATCACCCATCCCGAGTTCACCACCCGGGACTTGAGCCGTATCCGCCGGATCAACAACGTCGCGCCGCCCGACGTGCTGCGGAAATTTCAGGACGCGTTTCCCCAGGCCGTGCAGACGGGCGCCTACGGGCTCACGGAAGTGGGCGGCGTGATCGCCTTCAACCACCCGGACGAGAGCCTGGAGCAGCGTCTGACCACCTGCGGCCGCGCCTTTCCCGGCGTCGAGGTCAAAGTGGTGGATCCGGATACCGATGCCGAGCTGGGACCGGGAGAACGCGGCGAGATCCTGGTGCGCGGCTACGCCGTTTTCGACGGCTACTACAAGGCGCCGGAGAAGAATGCGGAGGCATTTACCGACGGCTGGTTCCGAACCGGCGACCTCTGCGCCCTGGACGCCGACGGCTCCATCGAGTTCCACGGGCGCATCAAGGACATGCTCAAGGTGGGCGGCGAGAACGTGGCCGCGCTGGAGATCGAGTCGTACCTGGCGACGCATCCGGCGGTGAAGCTCGCCCAGGTGATCGGGGTGCCCGACGAGCGGCTGCTGGAAGTGCCCGCCGCCTTCATCGAGCTCAACCCCAATACCTTCGCCACCGAAGAGGAGCTGATCGACTACTGCAAGGGGAAGATCGCCAGCTTCAAGGTACCCCGCCACGTCCGCTTCGTGGACGAGTGGCCCATGTCGTCGACAAAGGTTCAGAAGTTCAGGCTCTCAGAGCAGTTCGAAGCCTGACGCGGGCTTTTGTCAGGCCATAGAGGGTTGTGTACAGTATCCGGTTGCACCAGCCCGAACAGGGCTAACTTGATTAGAAGGGAGATTCCGCCATGGCTGAGCAAGCCGCACCTCAAGAGTTGGCCCCGGAAGAAGAGATTCGCGGGCTTATCGAGCGCTCGCGAGCCGCGCAGGCGCAGATAGAGAACTACACCCAGGAACAGGTGGACGAGCTGATCCGCGCCATGGTCTGGTGCGTTGCCAAGCCGGGCGTGGCCGAGGAGATCGCTCAGTTCACCGTGGACGAGACCCAGCTGGGTAACTACGACGGCAAGTACCTGAAAATTCACCGAAAAACCCGTGCCACGCTGATGGACATCATCGACGACAAATCCGTCGGCATCCTCGAGGAGGACAAGGAAAGAAACCTCGTCAAGATCGCCAAGCCCATGGGCGTGATCGGTGCCCTGGCGCCGTCCACCAACCCGGAGGCCACCCCGGTGATCAAGGCCATTCACGCCGTCAAGGGACGCAACTCCATCATCGTCGCGCCCCACCCCCGCGCGAAGCTCACGAACAAGATGATCTGCGACAAGATGCGCGAGGCCCTTGTCGCCTGCGGCGCGCCGGCGGATCTGGTCATCGCCATCGAATCCCCCAGCCTGGAGCTGACCAACGAGCTGATGCGGCAGTGCGATCGGGTGCTCGCCACGGGCGGGGGTGCCATGGTCCACGCGGCCTACTCGAGCGGGACGCCGGCTCTGGGCGTGGGCGTCGGCAACGCCGTGATCACCGTGGACGATACCGCCGACCTGGAGGATGCCGCGGAGAAGATCCGCCTGTCCAAGACCCTGGACCTCGCCGCCTCCTGCTCCGCAGACAACTCGGTGATCCTGGTGGACGCGATCTACGATGAGATGATGGGCAAACTGGAGCACCAGGGCGGCTATCTCTGCGACGCCGAGGAAAAGGCCAAGCTGCAGAGCACGCTATGGGATGACGAGGGGCACCTCAACACGGCCATCGTCGCCCAGCCGGCAGAAAAGATCGCCGCCATGGCAGGGATCGAGTTGCCCGAGGGCAAGAGCTTCTACATCGTCCCCGAGGACGGTTGGGGCTCGGAGCATCCCTTCTCCGGCGAGAAGCTGTCGGTGATCATGGCGCTCTACCGGGCCCGGGACATCGATCATGCCATCGAGCTGACCAACAACATTCAGTCGTATCAGGGCCAGGGACATTCCTGCGGGATCTACTCCACCAGCGACGACAACATCATGAAGCTGGCCAACGCGACCAAGACCTCCCGGGTCATGGTGAACCAGCCCCAGGCTGCCTCCAACAGCGGCAACCTGTGGAACGGCATGCGCCAGACGTTCTCGCTGGGCTGCGGGTCCTGGGGCGGCAACGGCACCAACCACAACATTTCCTGGCGGGATCTCATCAACGAGACCTGGGTGTCCAAGCCCCTGGAGAAAACGAAGGACTTGCCGTCGGACGAGGAACTGTTCGGGGACGTGATCGGCCGGATTTGAGGGTCAGACCGAGCCGCTCGTTTGTGCAACTAAAAGGGGCGCTGCTACAGCGCCCCTTTTTTTCTTCCCTTGGGCTCCCGGTCAGGGCGTATACCAGATCGGCGAGGTGTAGGCGCGGTCCTGAATGACCATGGGGATCTCCTCGGGCAGGTCCAGATCGAAGAACGCCGCGTCGTAGGCCGTCCACCGGGGCCGGGGGATCTCCAGAACCCGAACGTAGTAGAAGGCCCGCTCCCGCGCATCGAAGTCCGGATCCTCCCACACCGCGGCCAGCTGTGCCGTGCCAATGGAGTTTTCGTAGGTGGCCTTTCCCACGTCCACCGTTGAGCCCACCGGCGGGAGCTTGCCCGTCTTCGGATCCGGCACCCGGTCACCTGACCAGGCCACGTCGTAGACCTTCTCCTGCAACGATCCGTCTCGCTCGAGCCAGCCCTTGATCACCTGCACCCGGTCGAGATTCGCCCCGTCGGGATCCTTCACCGCGTGGACCATGAACTTCGGCGCACGATCTTTCGGTGCCGCCGTGAGATCGCCGCCCATGGGCACGCCGCCGGCATAGGCGACGTCCAGATACGTCGGCCGGTGGATGTCGGCCGCCTGGTAGTCCCAGCCGCCGAAGAACCGCACGGAGATCCGGGAGCCCGTCGTGGCGTAGACCTCCCGCCGCTGCATGGCCTCGAACAGCGCTTCACGGGTATTTTCGCGCGCCCAGACGGCCGCGTAGCCGGACGCCACGATGTTCCAGTTCTTCCAGAGCCGATCCATCGCCATGGCGTTCTCCAGCCGGGCGGGGCCCGGCTCGGACTCCGGAAACTTGCCGAAGAAGTTGTCTTCCTCGGTCGTGGAGATCGTGTTGTGGCCATCGGTGCTGCCGATCAGGCCGAACTTGAACGGGTTCACGCCCAGCTTCTTCTCGTGCTTCAGCCCGAGCTTGAGGGCTCCGCGGGCGTACTCGTGCTGCAGCATCCAGTCCTCCTTGGCCTGGCTGCGCCCGATGTTGTCCCAGTCCCAGTTCTCGTAGTCGGCGAACTCGTCATCCGGAGAGAGGGTCGGATGCGCCTCTCCATCGCCCTTCACCTGGGTCACCTCGTAGATGGGCTCCCAGCGGGCGCGCAGCTCGGCGTAGGCGCGGTCGATGGGCTTTCCGTCCACCGACTTGTCAGGAAACATCATGCCATTGGACAGGTTGCCGTTGTGGGCGATGGCCATCACCTCGCCTCCGGTCTTGGCCTCGTAGCGGGCCAGCGCCTTCCACAACTCCCGGGGATCGCGGCTGTCCTGACCCGAGAACGGCGGCAGCTGCGCCACTTTGTCCGCACCATCCTTGTAAACCACCACCCGATGCAGGTTGTTGCCGTCGATCATGGCCGTCCACTCGTAGCCGGTGAAGGCGGTGAACTGCCCGGGGCGATTGTACTCGTCGGCGGTGGTGGCGACGTCCTGCCAGATGAGCAGGCGCGACCGCTCGGGCAGGGGCGGATAGTTTTCCGGATCCTGCATGCTGTTGACGAAGGTCGCGTAGATGTTTGCCACCGCGTCGCCACCCTCATCCAGATAACCCTGCCATTGGCGGCCGGCTTCGGTCTCGGTGACGATGGGATCGCCCACGTTGAAGCGGTAGTAGCCGCCGATGTACTCGGAGTGGTCCGAGACCACCAGGAAATCCAGCGGGCGCCTGAGCTGCACCCGCATGCCGTTGTGCGCCACGACCTCCTGGCCCTGGGCAAACCGATAGGCATCCGCCGGCGTGAGGTTCATGTTCCCCATGGAGTAAGCGTCCGGAGAGTTGCGGGTGTGCAGGTGGGTGTCTCCCCAGTACACGTTCTTGGAGTAGTCGCTGTTTACCGGGGTGGAGTACTCCTCCGGCCAACCCGCGCCCGCCCAGACCACCATTGACAAGCTCAGCGGGCGAACCGCTGCTGTAATGAGCTTTCTACTCAACGAAGTTCCCTCCTGAAGTTCTAGAACACCCGCCGCGCAGCGACCTCGCGCATAATCTGTAACATTCGCGCCGCTGCCGGTGAGAGGCTCACACCCGCTTTCCACACAAGGTCCACGCTGATGAGCGTCCGCAAACCAGAGACCTTGCGGGTCACCAGGTGGCCCTGCTCGATCCGGGCAGCCAGAGGCTCGGCCGGCGCAAACATCACGAAGTCCCCCGCCGCGACGAGATCCGCAAGCAGCCACGGCTGCTGAATCTGCACCGCAGGATAGTTGCGCTCTAAGCGCTCATAGTCATCACGGTCGCGCAGAGTCTGACGGCCAAGATTCGCGAGATACGGGACGGCAAACACCACCACAGGGTAGCGGATCATGTCGCTGAAGGTCACCTGATCCAGGTCGGTCAACGGATGGTCGGGCGCACAGATCAGAAGATGCTCATAGCTGAACAGCTTCTCTGTCTGGAGGTTGCGGCTGCGAATCTGGGGCGCGTAGTAGGCCACGAAGAACTCGATCTCGTGCGCCTCCATCCGCTCTGCCAGCACCTCTGGTAGGTCGACGATGACTCTCGTCGCCACTTCCGGGTGCTCGGCCTGGAAAGCTGCAGTCGCCTCTTCCAGCATCAATACAGCCGGCAATATGCCCATCCCAAAGCGCATGGCGCCTGCCCTGACGTCCCGCAGGGCAGATATCTGCTGATCCATTTCGGACAGGTCGTTCAGGATTGCCACCGCCCGCTCGGCGATCAGATCCCCAAATCCGGTCGCTGAGACATTTCTGCGATTCCTGTCGAACAGCTTGACGCCCAGGCGTTGCTCGAGCGTTGCGATGGACTGACTCAGCGCGGGTTGCGTAATGCCCGCCAGCTCCGCCGCGCGCTGAAAGCTTAAGGTCTCGTGCAGCAGCAGGACGTGCCGGAGCTCCTTGAAGCTGATGGACGAGCTGCCGATCCTCGGAAGATCCGGAACTTCCATGTCACCTAAATGAATGCGGCGCAATCTAAATATTAGATCAACTTATTACTCGCATTAAGACTTTTTCTCCTCTCATAACCATATTATTTAACATAATATTCTTGCAGTCTGTTCGGAACGAGTTAACGTGCCCGGCCGAATTGCGTCGAATCCACGATCGCGGGTTCGCCTCGCAATGCAATGAAGAACCGAGGGGATTACTACATGTCGACCAAACCACTTTGCGGTGGGCGTTCGGGGCTATTGGCGTTGGTCTGCCTGCTCCTGCCGGCTGCACCCGGCTTCGCCGTCGCTGAAGAGCGCGCCGCTGTCATCGAAGAAATCACCGTTACCGCGCGTAAGCGGAAAGAGCCGCTGCAGCAGACGCCGGTAGCAGTCACCGCGCTCACAGGTGAAAGCCTGGAGCGAGTATTCGCCACAGACATAACCGACCTCCATGTCAGAGCACCCAACGTGATCGTGTCCGATATCAGCGGGTTCTCGAGCTCGGCGGCAGTGTTCATCCGCGGCATCGGCAACGCGGACATCGATTCGACCGTGGATCCGCCCGTCGCGATCTTCATCGATGGGATCTACATCCCGAGGCCCGCCAACAACTCGCTGGATCTGTTCGACGTGGAGCAAATCGAAATCCTGCGCGGAGCCCAGGGCACGCTGTTCGGGCGCAACACGACAGGCGGGGCCATTCACTATCGCACCAAACGACCCACGGGCGAGTTCGGCGCGCGGGGCAGCGTCACCGTTGGCGAGTACGGGCGCCGCGACATTCGCATGGCCGCGGAGGCGCCCATCGTGGAAGACAAGCTGGCAGCAAAGATTGCCATCTTCTCCCAGGAGTACGACGGGTACTTCAAGAACACGTTCACCGGCACTTCGGGCAATCGCGCCACGAAGGATCAGGGGGGCACAGATTCCCTGACGATCCGGCCCACTATCCTCTTCACGCCGACCGATACCTTCGACCTCACGATCATCGGCGAGTACATCAGGGAGCGAAGCGAGCCGACACCTCAGGTTCCGGTGGGCGAGCCCACCCAGCTGGTCCCGATCTTCTACGGCGAGCCCCAGTACGAGCGCGGCGAGGACGTGCGCACCATCAGCTACAACGTGCCCGGCTATATCAACAACGACATCTGGGGCATAACCGTCGAGGCAAACTGGGACGTGTGGGGAGGGACGCTCACCTCGGTTTCGAACTACCGGGAAACAGATTCGCTCATGAACGGCGAAGTCGACAACAGCGCCGCGCCCGCCTTCGAGATCTTGCGTGACGAGCCTCATGACCAGATCTCCACCGAGCTTCGCTTCGCCAAGGATCTCACCGAAGATCTGAACCTCATCACCGGCTTCTATTATTTCGAGCGGGATTACTTCCTGCGCCGAGACACGTTCATCGACGTAGTGAACTCGGGCAACATCGCACACATCAACGCGATCACGGGCCAGGAGCATACCAACTTGGCGTTCTTTGCTCAGGTCGACTACAACCTGACGGATCGCCTCCGCTTCACTCTGGGCGGCCGCTATACCAAGGAGGAGAAAGACTTCTACGCCACCCTGTTCTCTGCGTTCCCGAACCTGTCTCAGCAGTACGACCTGGATGAGGACTGGTCCAACTTCGGACCCAAGGTGGGTGTCGACTATCAGTTCTCCGACAACGGCATGGTCTATGCCAGCTACTCAAAGGGCTTCAAGAGCGGCGGTTTCAACGGCCGTTCCGGAACGCCTTTCGCTTTCGGGCCATTCGACGAGGAGAAAGTGGACGCGTACGAGATCGGCCTGAAGGCAGACTGGCTCGATAAGCGGCTGCGCACCAACGTTGCGCTGTTCTGGAACGACTACAAGGGCCTGCAGCGGACCATCATCGACTTTCAACTGGATTCGAAGCTTGATCTGTTCCCCAAGTTGGTCGCACAGATGCTGATGACTGCAAGTGAACACAGCATATTGGCGTGGAAGGATGCCCAGTCGGACTATGACCTGCTGGCTGGCGAGTTGAGTGGAGTGGACGAGGTGGCACGCATTGTGGATCTGGTATGTGAAGAAAGAGGTCTGCTCAGAAGGTCATAGCCGCGTCGCTGGCGTTTTGTAGCGCACCGCCTATTGGTACAGGATACGGTACAAAGCGAAATGGACCTGCGCATAAACACCCTATAAAACAATCGGTTAAAACACTTCGGTGACGTCCCTAGGGGACGCCAATTCTCATTTCCAGCACCGTCCAGGGACGTCCGAGAACAGTAGCGGAAAAAGCTAGCTAAATCGTCTGTACACTTGGTCAAGCACGAAGGGGGCCTGGTGGACGAGATTCGCGACGTTTTTCTCTCGATGCGACTGGGGCTCGCCCGGGCGGTGTCGAGAATTGTGCCCCCACACGAGGTCGAAGACATCGTTCAGGAAACCTATGTCCGGCTTTGCAAGGTCGGCAAGGCTGAACATATTGAGCATCCGAAATCGTATCTGTTCAAAACCGCCCGTAACTTGGCCCTTGATAGCGTCAAAAGGGCGGAAAATCGGCTAAGCGAACACTGGGACGAAAGCGAAGAGGCTGGTCTCAGCCACTCGGGGGTCTTAGTCGACGAAACCTTCGAGTGTACCGCGTCCAGTGAAGAGTTCGGCCACTTCTGCGAAGCGGTCCGTCAGCTTCCGTTGCAGGCCCGCCGCGTATTTGTGTTGAAGAAGGTATACGGCTACTCCCAGCGCGAAATTGCACGCGAACTAGGGATCGCCGAGAGCACCGTGGAAAAGCATGTGGCGCTCGCAGTCAGGCGGTGCGCAGCGTATTTGAAAGAGGAAGCGTGGCAAGCCCCAGTGAGGCTCGATCAGGTGGAGGCTCATCATGAGTAATGTTGTCGAGTTAGGTGGTGACGGAGGCCGTGATCACCAACGCTCCATCGCGGCCAGCACTTGGATCGCGAAGCTAGATAAAGGCCTTTCGAATGCTGACACCGAAGAGTTGCGGGCTTGGATGCAAGCAGATTCACGCAACGAAGCAGAATTGCTGTCCATGGCCGAGATGTGGGACAAGACGGACGCGTTGGCACGCCTATCGGAAGTGTTTCCCCACGCCGAAGGTGAAAGTGCTTCCAATGCGTTGAATAACTTCCGCAGGATCGCCCTAGCCGCTTCGGTGGCCATTGTGGCTTTGGCCGGGCTTATGGTGATATTTGGTCCCGCAGACATGAATCGCGAGTTGGACGCATCACTGGTCGCCGATGTCGCCATGTACGAGACGGCAATTGGTGGGATATCCAAAGTCGAGCTGTTGGATGGCTCATCGATTACGTTGAACACCAACAGTCGCGTCGAAGTTAGTTTCAACGAGCACCAACGGGTGATCAAACTAGAGCGTGGGGAGATTCACATTGACGTGGCTCATGATCCATCTAGGCCCTTGAGCGTGATTGTTGGCGGGCGCGTTGTGCAGGCCGTGGGCACTGCATTTAGTGTGAAGATCGATGACTCGCAACGGGTTGAAATATTGGTTGCCGACGGTCGGGTAAAGGTTGGAATTCAGGCTAAGGGCAACAGCAGCGTTGAAGGTTCAAGCGAGGGAGCGGCAAATGAGATTGCTGGCGATGCGCTGTTGATCTCCCAGGGTGAGCGCGTGGTTCTGGACGACGCTAGCGACGAACTGGAAATGCTGGAACCTGAGGAAATTGAAGTAGAACTGTCTTGGCGCGAAGGCAACCTGGTTTTTCGTGGGGAGTCGCTGGTCGATGCCGCCGCGGAGATCAGCCGATATACGCCCGTCGAATTCGTGATCTTGGATGAAGACTTGCAGAGCCGGCGAGTGGGTGGGTTCTTCAAAGCTGGTGATGTAGCCGGATTCCTGGATCAGCTAAGGACCAACTTCAACATCGTTTATGAGCGCGTTGATGACCAGACCATTCTCCTCAGCGAGCACAAGGATGCGCCGAACTAGCTGTTCCTAGGGTTGCAGTCATGCGTCTCTGGAACTGGCGGAAAATTCGATGTCATTCGTCTAACTCTCAAGCAAGCGGTTCGTTTGCTGGGGTGATGCCCCGCTCAGCTAGCGTTGGGTGGGTTGCGGTTGTGATCGCATTTTATGCGTGGCCGGACTATGCGGTTGGTAACGCGGTTTCTTTTGATATCCCCAAGCAACGTGCTGATCTTGCGCTCATCGCATTTGCGGAGCAGGCAGATAGAACATTGTTGTTCTCCTTTGACGAAACCAAGGAGAAAACGGCAAACCGGCTATCTGGCACGTACGAGGTTGTTGCAGCGCTTGAGCTGCTTCTGGATGGTACGGGGCTCTCCGTTTCGATGGGCAATAGGGGGCAGCTTACGGTTGCCGAGCATTCGAATTCGAGTGGGGAGACGGAAGTGGACAAACGAAAATCAGTGCTAAGCGGAGTTGCCGCGGTTGTCGGTGTGCTCTTAGGCGGGCTTCAGACCAGCACGCCAGCGTTGGCCGCTGAGACAAGCGATCAGCGTATTTTGGAAGAAATACTGGTCACCGGTACCCGTCAGGTGACCGAGCTGCAGACCACGGCAATTGCCATCACCAACCTATCGGAGGCCCAGCTCGAGCAATCGTTCACGCGTGACCTGCGCGGTGTTGCCGACCTGGTGCCAAATTTGATCATTCAAAACGTCACACCCTGGCACTCGGCAGCGTCTATCGGTATCAGAGGTACGGGCACCGGCGACATCATTACCACGGTGGATTCACCTATCGGAGTCGTGGTCGACGATTTTGTGTTGCCTCACGTGCAATCGCAGTTGCTCGACCCCTTTGACTTAGAGGGAGTGGAAGTGTTACGCGGCCCACAAGGTACCCTGTTCGGTAAGAACACCACCGGCGGTGTAATCATCCTGCGTAGCAAGCGCCCGGAACACAATGAGTTCAACGGCAAGCTTCAGGCCATGGTCGGCAGTTTCGACAGACGCGAGTTCCGCGGGTCGGTCAATATTCCATTGATCGACGACACCTTGTCGTTTCGCCTTATGTTCAGCGATCAGAAGAGTGACGGTCAATTCAACAACGACAAGATCTCCACGACCTACGGAACCGCGACTAACCCCGCCACTCCGCTCGGCTTGCCGGTCAACGGTGATGGCCGCGACTTGGATGGACGTGATGCGCTATACGCCAAGGCTCGATTGTTGTGGACCCCGACGGAGAACTACGAGGCGCTACTCACCTACGAATTTCTCGACGACGACTCCTCAGCGAAATCCAACGTCAACGAAACTCCAGCGAACGGGACAGACTCATTTGGGATTCCGCGTAACTTTTTATTCAACGCGTTAGGGTTCCCCGGCATCCCTCAGACCTGTGACAATCCCAGCAGTAAAAGCTGTGTGTACAGCACCGGAGTGAGCTTTCGCGATGACGGCGTCGCCATGGAACAAGGGCAGCGCATGGACGTGGATGGCATTTATCTGAATCAGAAGCTCACTATCGACCAGGGTGCCTTCGACTTGATCCTCGGCATGCGGGAACAGAAAGAGCGGCTCCCCGGGTCTTTCACAGGCGAGGCTTGGCCGTCTATGTTCGACGCCACTCGCAATCTTGAACGTGATATGCGGCAAGCTGAATTGCGGTTTACGTCCACCCTGGAGGGCCCGTTCCAGCTAGCCCTTGGCGCAGCATACTTTGAGAACGAACTCGATTTCCGCGCCTTGGCTTATCTCGGATTTCTGGAGGTTCTTGGGGTCCCGGGCAGAAACGACCTCCCGGCTGTCCAGTTCGCCAAGCAGGATGGTAAGGCTTACGGGGTCTATGGAGAATTTTACTACGACATATCGGACCAGCTGCGGGCAACGGCCGGACTTCGTTGGTCCAAAGAAGAGAAAGACTTCGAGCGTGGCAACAACGCCTTTCTCACCCCAGACGAGCTTCAGATATGGATCAACAGTGGGGGCGACG